>Ga0209506_1000066_pt1 | contig 140098 bp, 118 predicted proteins | sample AD_JPNHG2_MetaG_FD_184409 | JGI IMG/M metagenome (GOLD analysis project Ga0209506, IMG submission 184409) | Active sludge microbial communities of municipal wastewater-treating anaerobic digesters from Japan - AD_JPNHG2_MetaG (SPAdes) (version 2) | ecosystem: Engineered > Bioreactor >...
CCCCGCCGGCCTGGTCGCGCAGCGCCTCGGGTCCGGCCGTGCCGGCCTCGACCGCCGAGAGCTGGGCGAGCGAGCCGATCAGGGCGGCCTCCCCCGTCAGGAAGGCGAGCGTCTCCGGGTCGCCCCCTTCGAGGAGGAGGCGCGCCCGCTCTTTCGGCTTCAGTCCGAGATCGAGCCGCAGCGCCCGGGCCCGGGTGACGACTGCGATCAGGGCCTCCATCCGGGCCTCGGCCTCCGGCGCGATCCACTCCGGCTCCGGCTCCGGGTACGGGGCGAGACAGATCGTCTCGGGGTGGATCGCCTCGTGTCCCGGCAGCCGCTGCCAGAGCTCCTCGGTGAGGAACGGCATGACCGGATGCAGGAGCCGGAGCGCCCGCTCGAGCACCGTCAGGAGCACCTCGGCAACGCGCGGGCGGGCAGCGTCGCCCGCGAGCGCGGGCTTGGCGAGCTCGATGTACCAGTCGCAGAGATCGCCCCAGAAGAAGTGGTAGAGCCGCTGGCAGGCCTCGTCGAAGCGGAAGCTCTCGAACTTCTCCCCCACCTCGGCGGTCGCGGCGGCGAGGCGGGAGAGGATCCAGCGCTCCGGCACCGCCAGCTCCGCGGTATCGAGCTCCGGCGCGACCCGGACGTCGCCGATCCGGCCGAGGGCGAAGCGGGTGGCGTTCCAGATCTTGTTGCCGAACGCCCGGTAGCCGGCCATCCGCTCCGGGTCGAGCGGGATGTCGCGCCCCGGCGCGTCGAGCAGCGCGAGGGTGAAGCGCACCGCATCGGCGCCGTAGGTGGCGACGAGATCGGCGGGATCGAGGACGTTCCCCTTCGTCTTCGACATCTTCACGCCCGAGGCGTCGCGCACGAGGCCGGTGAGATGGACCCGGCGGAACGGCACCTCGCCCGTGAAGTGGAGGCCGGACATCACCATCCTGGCAACCCAGAAGAAGAGGATGTCGAAGGCGGTCACCAGGACGTCGGTCGGATAGAACGCCGCGAGATCCGGGGTCGCCTCCGGCCAGCCGAGGGTCGAGAACGGCCAGAGCGCCGAGGAGAACCAGGTGTCGAGCACGTCGTCGTCCTGCCGGAGCTCCTCCGTGCCGGCGAGCGCCGCCGCCTCCGCGAACGAGTGCGCCACCCAGACGTTCCCCGCCGGGTCGTACCAGGCGGGGATCTGATGCCCCCACCAGAGCTGGCGGGAGATGCACCAGGGGCGGATGTTCTCGAGCCAGTGCTCCCAGGTCTTCTCCCAGGAGGCCGGCAACAGCTCGATCCGGCCGTCGCGCACCGCGGCGAGCGCCTGCTGCGCCATGCCGGAGACGTCGCAGAACCACTGGGTGGAGACGAGCGGCTCGATCCGCACGCCGCTGCGCTGGCAGTGTCCGACGTTGTGGACGTACGGCTCCTCGGAGACGAGCAGCCCCGCGGCGCGGAGCTCGACGAGCACCTTCTCGCGCGCCGCCATCGTGGTCAGGCCGGCGAACGCCGCTCCGGCCGCCGGGGTCATCCGCCCGCGGCGATCGATCACCGCGATCCCCGGCAGGTCGTGCCGGCGGGCGAGCTCGAAGTCGGCGGGGTCGTGGCAGGGGGTGACCTTCACGAGCCCGGTGCCGAACTCCCGCTCGACCATCGGATCGGCGACGAACGGGATCTCGCGCCCGGTGAGCGGCAGGAGCGCCTTGCGGCCAAGCAGATGCCGGTACCGCTCGTCCTCCGGGTGAAAGGCGATGGCGGTGTCGCCGAGCATCGTTTCCGGCCGGGTGGTGGCGATCACCACCCGCTCGTCGCTCTCCGCCACCGGGTAGGCGATCTGCCAGAGCGAATCCCGCACCGACTTCATCTCCACCTCGAGATCGGAGATGGCGGTGTCGAGCGCCGGCGACCAGTTGACGAGGTACTCCCCGCGGGAGATCAGCCCTTCGCGGTAGAGGCGCACGAACGCCTCCCGCACCGCGCGCGAGAGGCTCTCGTCGAGGGTGAACCGCTCCCGCGACCAGTCGCAGGAGGCGCCGAGGAGATCGAGCTGCTCGCGGATGTTCCCGTGGTGCGTCTCCTTCCACTCCCACATCCGCGCGAGGAACCGCTCGCGGCCGAGCGCATGGCGATCGGTGCCCTCGGCGGCGAGCTGGCGCTCGACCATGAGCTGGGTGGCGATCCCCGCGTGATCGGTGCCCGGCAGCCAGAGGGCGTTGTACCCCTGCATCCGCTTCCAGCGCGTGAGCAGATCCTGCAACGTCGACTGGAGCGCATGCCCCATGTGGAGCTTGCCGGTCACGTTGGGCGGCGGGATCATGATGCAGAAGCCGGGCTTCGGCGAGGGAACCTCGCAGCGGAAGAAGCCCCGCTCGCTCCACCAGCGCTGCCACCGGCCTTCGTAGCTCGCCGGCTCGAATCGTCTATCCATCAGCATGCGCCCCGCACCCCCGCACCGGCCGGTACGCGGTCTTCGGACAGTCGGTCGGAATCACTCGAGCTCGGCCTCGAGCTCGCGCAGACGGGCGCGCACCGCGACCTCGGCGAGGTCGGGCACGACCTCCCAGGCCACCTCCCGGACCACCTGGGGCCCGAGCAGCTCCACGACCCGCCGGGCCAGACGCTCGAGATCCTCTTCCGACAGGCTGGCCGGAGCGGACGGCGGAGCCGGCTCCGGAACGCCGCGGCGAGCTTCGGGCTCCGGTGCGGTTTCGGTGAGGAACGGTGCGGGCGGCGGTTCGGGAACGGGCACCGGTGCCTCGGGCTCATCGGCGAAGAACGACGGCGGGGGCGGCGGCGGGGTGAGGTCCTGGAAACCCAGGCCGCTCAGCGGCGTGGCGATTCCCGATTCCAGTCCGTCACCGGAGAGCATGTCCGCCGGCGGCTGGACCTCGGTGGCCGCAGGCGTATCGTCGAGCGCCGACGACCAGCTGAACGCCGGTCTATCGTCGAAGGCCTCCACCGCCGGCTCCTCGGCGGGCTCGGGCGCCGGCACCGGTACCTCGCCGGCGGCGATCAGCTCGTGGGCCAGGCGCAACAGCTCCTGGGAATCGAACGGCTTCTTCAGGTAGCCATCCGCCCCCGCGGCGGTCGCCTCGGCGGGATCGAACGGTTCGAAGGTACCCACCAGGAGGAGCACCGGCACCCACGGCCGGCGCTGCTTCGACTCGCGGCAGACCTCCAGCCCGCCGGCGCCCGGCATGTGCACGTCGGCGATCACGAGGTCGGGCTCGCTCTCTTCCAGGCGCCCCAGCGCCTGCGAGCCGTTGCTGACCGCGACGACCTCGAAGTCCTCGTCCAGGAAGGTCAGCTCGACGACCTTCTGGATCGTCACGCTGTCGTCCGCCAGCAGGATCCGCTTGCTCATGGGAGCTCCCCGAAGTGTCGGCCCACCGGGACGCGCCGGAGGCCGGAGCTGTTCAGGCCGCCAGGCGTCGGCGCAGATAGTCCACGATCGCCTCGGTCGAGGCACCCGGGAGGAAGATCTCGTCCACCCCGGACTGCTTGAGCTGCTCGATGTCCCGGTCCGGGATGATGCCGCCGGCGAAGACCAGGACGTCCCCGCCGCCCTGCTCCCGCAGGAGCCGGGCCACCTCGGGCAGCAGCCGGTTGTGGGCACCGGAGAGGATGGAGAGGCCGACGGCGTCGACGTCCTCCTGGATCGCGGCGATCGCGATCTGCTCCGGTGTCTGGCGCAGGCCGGTGTAGATGACCTCGAAACCGGCGTCGCGGAGGGCGCGGGCCACCACTTTGGCGCCGCGATCGTGGCCGTCCAGGCCTGGCTTGGCAATCAGGATCCGACGTGTATTCCCGCTCATGACCCGTCAGTTTATCAGGTCTGCCCCGGCGCGGAGGAGTCCTCCCGGGGAAACTGCAGATAGTCCGTCTCCGGGACCCGATACCCCATCTGGTAGAGGCTCGCCACCGCCTGCCCCCGATGGAAGGCGGCGAGGGTCACGAAATGACAGATTGCCTTGGGACACGGCAGACGGCGGGCCTTCCCGTCCGGCTCCATCCAGAAGACCTCGCCGGCCAGCTGTTCGGCGCTGAGCGAGGCCAGGAAGAAGCCAAGCTGCGACCAGACCTCTTCGAAAGAGAGAGCGAGCGAGAGGCGGTCCGGGAACGCCGTCTCCTCCGGGGCCGGTGGCGGCTCCGCTCCGAGGAACCGGGCGAGCCAGGTCTGCTCGTTCGCGAGCAGGTGGACCAGCGTGCCCCGGATCGAGCCGTAACCGGTTCCGGTCGCCCGGATCAGGTCTTCCGCCGACACCACGCGAAGCGAATCCAGCACGGTGCGGTCCGCCCAGATGGTGTACGCGAGGAGGTCCTGGACGATGCGGAGGGTCTGGTTCATGGCACGTTCTCCTCAGAAGACCGCCGGCTCCTCGTAGGTACCGAAGACGTCGCGCAGGGCGTCGCTGATCTCGCCGACCGTGCAGTAGACGCGCACGCAGTCGAGGATGAGGGGCATCGTGTTGGCCTCGCCCTGCGCCCCGGCGCGCAGCGCTGCGAGCGTCCGCGCCACCGCTCCCCGGTCGCGCCGGGCCCGCACGTGGTCGAGGAACTCGACCTGCTGGGCGGCCACCTCCTCGCCGATGTAGAGGGTGTCGACCTCGGGTTCGTCGTCGACCTGGAGGGCGTTGACGCCGACCACGACCTTCTCGCCCTTCTCCACCGCCCGCTGGTAGGCGTAGGCCGCCTCCATGATCTCCCGCTGCGGGAAGCCGGCCTCGATCGCCTCCACCATGCCGCCGAGATCGTCGATCCGCCGGAAGTAGTCGTACGCTCCGTCGACCATCCGCTGCGTGAGCTGCTCGACGAACCAGGAGCCGCCGAGCGGATCGATGGTGTTGATCACCCCCGACTCGTGGGCGATCACCTGCTGGGTGCGCAGCGCCGTGCGGGCGTTCTCCTCGGTGGGCAGCGCGAGGGTCTCGTCGAGGGCGTTGGTGTGGAGCGACTGGGTGCCCCCGAGGACCGCGGCGAGCGCCTGGAGCGTGGTCCGCACCACGTTGTTGATCGGCTGCTGCGCGGTGAGCGAACAGCCGGCGGTCTGGGTGTGGAAGCGGAGCATCCAGGAGCGCGGATTCCGCGCACCGAACCGCTCCCGCATCACCTCGGCCCAGAGGCGGCGCGCCGCGCGGAACTTCGCGATCTCCTCGAAGAAGTCGTTGTGGCTGTTGAAGAAGAAGGAGAGCCGCGGCGCGAAGGTATCCACCGGCAGCCCGGCCCGCACCCCGTAGTCGACGTACTCGATCCCGTCGCGCAACGTGAAGGCGAGCTCCTGGAGCGCCGTCGAACCGGCCTCCCGGATGTGATAGCCGGAGATCGAGATCGTGTTCCAGCGCGGCACCTCGGAGGCAGCGAAGGCGAACTGATCGGTGATCAGCCGCATCGAGGGGCGCGGCGGGTAGATGTACTCCTTCTGCGCGATGTACTCCTTCAGGATGTCGTTCTGCAGCGTTCCGGATACCTGCCGGGCGATGTCGACCCCCTGCTTCTCCGCCACCGCGAGGTACATCGCGAAGAGGATCGGCGCGGTGGAGTTCACGGTCATCGAGGTCGTCACCTCGGCGAGCGGGATGCCGTCGAAGAGCACCTCCATGTCGGCGAGGGTATCGACGGCGACCCCGCACTTGCCCACCTCACCGGTAGCCATCCGGTGATCGGAGTCGTAGCCGTAGAGCGTCGGCAGGTGGAAGGCGACGGAGAGGCCGGTCTGCCCCTGTGCGAGGAGGTACTTGAACCGCCGGTTGCTGTCCGCCGCCGAGCCGAAGCCGGCGAACTGGCGCATCGTCCAGAGCTTGCCCCGGTAGCCGGTGGGGTGGATGCCGCGGGTGAACGGGAACTCGCCGGGGACTCCGAGATGCCGCCCGGGGTCGAGGCCGGCCAGCTCCTCCGGGGTCACGAGGGGCGGGATCTCGAGCCCGGAGATGGTCGTGAAGTCGCGCCGCCACGAGCCGCGCTCGGCCTCCGCCCGGCGGCGAGCCTCCTCCCAGCGGGCACGGGCCGCGGAGAGGCCGGAAGCGGACGTTTCGCCATCACCCGCCGGCCTCTCGGCGGTGGTCCTCGCTGGGGGTGGATCCGGGCTCTTCATGCGTGGTTCTCCTCGCGGAATCGGGACTCGCCGGGGTTTGCAGGAGTATACAGAACCGTTATCCTCTGGCTATGCCTGAAACGCCCTCGCCGCTGGTCGCGATCGTCATGGGAAGCCGCTCCGACGAGGAGACGATGCGCCATGTGGTGGCGACGCTCGCCCGCTTCGACGTGCCCTGCGAGACCCGGGTCCTGAGCGCCCACCGGGCCCCGCAGGCGCTCACCGAGTATGCCGCCGGCTGCGAGGCCCGCGGGATCGAGGTGGTCATCGCCGGGGCCGGGGGCGCGGCCCATCTCCCGGGGATGATCGCGGCGATGACCGCCCTGCCCGTCCTCGGCATCCCGATCCAGAGCGCCGCCCTGCACGGCCTCGACAGCCTCCTTTCGATCGTCCAGATGCCCGCGGGCGTGCCGGTGGGGACGCTGGCGATCGGCCGCGCCGGCGCCACGAACGCCGCGCTCCTGGCGGTGGCGATCCTCGCCCTCTCCCGGCCCGAGCTGCGCGAGCGGCTGCACGAATTCCGCCGCGAGCAGACGGCAAAGGTCGTCGCCGCGGCTTCCGATCCGATCGGCAGTTGAGATCCTGACCTGATTCGATCCGGTGCGACGGTCTCTCCCGCCGTGGCACACGAACGCAACCGCTCGAACCCACACCCGCCCACCCGTCGCCACACTCCATGACCAAGCTTCCCGGCCTCGACCATCCCGGCGCTCTCGAAGCCCTGCTCGATGCCCTCGACGAAGCCGTCCTGATCGTCGACCCGAACCAGCGCATCGTGGCGGCCAGCCCGCAGCTCATGCGGCTCTGCGGACACGATCCCCGCTCGCTCGTCGGCAAGAACCTCGGCGTGATCCTCTCGGCCGAGTCCCGGGCTCCGGGTCCGGCGGAGGACGGCTATCGCCTCGAGGCATACCGCCAGGACGGCACCTCGTTCCCCGCCTGGGTCCGGCGGCGGCGACTGGCCGGAGGCCGGCCGGGGACCTCGCTGCTGGTCATTCGCGACCTGTCGCCTCTGGAAGCGGCACGGGATCACCTGCAGCGGCTCGAGAAGGCGCTCGCCACGATGCAGGTCGGGGTCGCCTTCTCCGACCGCGATCAGCGCCTGCACTACGTGAACCCCGCCTTCGCCGAGATGCATGGCTATCGCGAGGCGGAGCTGCTCGGGGCGGCCCTCGGTCTGGTGGCGCCGGACGATCCGACGGCCCGGCTCGAGTTCCGCGAGATCAAGCAGCTGCGACGGCTCCATTACGAGACCCGCCATCGGCGCCGTGACGGCAGCGACCTGGCCGTGGAGGTCATGCGCGACCTCGTCACCGATCTGCGGGGCGATCCGGTGGGACTGGTCACGATCTGCCAGGAGATCACCCAGCGCAAGCTGGCCGAAGCGGCGCTGCGGGCGAGCGAGGAGCGGTACGCCCTCGCCGTCGAGGGAGCCAAGGACGGCATCTGGGACTGGGATCTCGTCCGCGGCCGGGTCTTCTACTCCGGGCGGTGGAAAGAGCTGCTCGGCTTCGGCGAGCAGGAGATCGGCGACAGCCCCGAGGAGTGGTTCTCCCGCGTCCATCCCGCCGATCGCGAGCGGCTCCAGGAGCGGCTCGCCGGGCACCGCGAAGGTCTCACCCCCCATTTCGAAGACGAACACCGGCTCGTCCATCGCGATGGCAGCCATCGCTGGGTGCTGGCCCGCGGGCTCGCGGTGCGCAACGCTTCCGGCGAGGCCTACCGGATGGCCGGCTCGCTCTCCGACATCACCGCCCGGACCGCGCTCGATCCCCTCACCGAGCTGCCGAACCGCCTGCTCTTCCAGGACCGCCTCGACCGTGCTCTCGGCCGGCTGCGCCGGCGCGACATCGACCATCTCGCGGTGCTCGCGATCGGCATCGACCGCCTCGCCGTCGTCGACGAGAGCCTCGGTCCCGAGACCGTCGACGAGCTGCTCGTCGCCTGCGCCAAGCGGCTCGAGAAATGCCTGCGCCCGGGCGACACGCTCGCGCGCGACGTGGGCGACACCTTCCTCGCGCTCCTCGAGGACGTCCGGAGTCCCGAGAACACGGAGCGCGTCGCCGAGCGGATCCTCGCCGACCTGCGCCAGCCGTTCGCCGTCGCCGCGGACCATGCGATCCTGCTGACGGCGAACCTCGGGCTCGCGGTCAGCGCCACGGGTGAAGAAGAAGCGGCCCACCTGCTGCACGACGCGGACGCGGCGCTGAGACAGGCTCAGAGCCGGGGGCGGGGGACCTACCAGCTCTTCGACCGCGAGATGCGGCAGAACGCCCTGCAGCGGCTGCGTCTCGAGGCCGACCTCCTCCACGCTCTCGAACGTCACGAGCTGGTTCTCCGCTACCAGCCGATCGTCCGCCTGCGCGACGGGGAGGTCTTCCTCTTCGAAGCCCTCCTGCGCTGGCATCATCCGGAGCGGGGCCTCATCGCGCCCGGCGAGTTCCTGCCGGTGGCGGTCGACTGCGGCGCCCTCGATGCGATCAGCGCCTGGACGCTCGACGAGAGCTGCCGGCAGCTGGCGGCGTGGGCCGCTGCCGATCCCCCCTTCGGGCTCCCGATCTCGCTGAACCTCACCGCCGCCCAGTTGAGCGATCCGGCACTCGCCGGCAAGATCAGAGAGGCGCTCGCGCGGCACGGAGTACCCGCCTCCCACCTCTGCATCGAGATCACGGAGACCGCCCTCGCCCGGGATCCCCGGGTCGCCCGAGCGGTGATCGTCGAGCTCCGGGAGCTCGGGGTCCGGATCGCGATCGACGACTTCGGCGTCGGCTACTCCTCGCTCTCGCACCTGCACCAGTTCCCGGTCGACGTCCTCAAGATCGACCGCACGTTCGTGAGCGACCTCACGCGCAAGGGACAGCCGGCCGAGCTCATCCGGTCGATCGTCGATCTCGGCCGGCGGCTCGGGCTCAGCGTGGTGGCCGAAGGGGTCGAGACCGCCACCCAGCGGCGGCGCCTCCTTGCGATCGGCTGCCCGGATGCGCAGGGGTTCTTTTACGCTCCGGCGCTGCCCGCCGACGAGGCCCGCGCCTACGCACTGACGATCACCGGCCGGCGACGGGGCAAGAGAGCAGCCGCGGATTGAGTGAGCAACCGCCTTCAGCGGTCGTCTCCCATTGATTTACGCTGTTTTTTGCGCCTAAACTGCGGCCATGGCCGCAGCGCCTCCGGGAGCCCCTCCCCGTCCGTCGGACGGCGGGAAGCCGTCTCTTTTCCCGGATACCCGGCCGGAGAAAGCGCAGCGGCGCAGCCGTGCCCGGCCCTCCCCACTCCCCGCGACGCCTCCGTACGTCGAGCTCCACGCCGCCTCGGCCTTCTCCTTCCTCGACGGCGCCTCCCTGCCCGAGGATCTGGTGGCGCGGGCCGCGGAGCTCGAGCTGCCGGGCCTCGCCCTCCTCGATCGCAACGGAGTGCACGGGCTCCCGCGCCTCCACCAGGCGGCCCGGCGGGCGGGGCTCCGGGCGCTTGCCGGCAGCGAGGTCGTGCTCGCCGGCGAACCCGGCACCACACCGCCCGGGCCCTTCTCTCCCCGCCTCCCCCTGCTGGTCGCGAACGCGGCCGGCTACCGGAACCTCTGCCGGCTGCTCACCGTCGCCGCCCGCGGCCGGAAGAAGGGGGAGGCCGCCGCGGACTGGGAGCAGCTTGCGGCGCACGCCGGCGGCCTCTGGGCGCTGACCGGCGGCAGCGAGGGGCCGCTCTCCCGGGCTCTCGCCACCGGCGGCCTCGACGCCGCCCGCGCGCTCCTCGAACGGCTCGTGGCCACCTTCCCCGGTCGCGTGGCCGTCGAGCTGCAGCGCCACGGCCGCCGCGAGGAGGAGCATCGCAACCGCGCCCTCGTCGACCTCGCCCGCCGCCTCCGGCTCCCGCTCGTCGCCACCAACGGGGTGCGCTACGCGCGCGCCGAGGAGAAGCCGCTCCACGACCTGCTCACCGCCCTGCGCCACCACACCTCCCTCGACGCCGCCGGCCGCCTCCTCGCCGCGCACCGGGAACGGCACCTGAAGAGCGCGACAGAGATGGCCCGCCGCTTCCACGATCTGCCCGCGGCGCTCGCCGGCACCGCCGAGCTCGCCGCGCGGCTCGACTTCACCCTCACCGACCTCGGCTACCGCTTCCCGGAGTACCCCGTCCCGCCGGGCGAGAGCGCGAGCTCCTGGCTGCGGCGGGTGACCTGGGAGGGCGCCCGGAGCCGTTTCCGGCCGCTCACCACCCGGGCGCAGGCGCAGCTGGAGCGGGAGCTCGCGCTCATCGAGAAGCTCGACCTCGCCGGCTACTTCCTGATCGTCTGGGATCTCGTCACCTTCTGCCGCCGCGAGGGGATCCTCTGCCAGGGGCGCGGCTCGGCCGCCAACAGCGCGGTCTGCTACGCCCTCGCGATCACCGCCGTCGATCCGGTGAAGATGGGGCTCCTCTTCGAGCGCTTCCTCTCCGAGGAGCGGGGGGAGTGGCCGGACATCGACCTCGACCTGCCCTCCGGCGCCCCGCGCGAGCGGGTCATCCAGCACGTCTACGCCCGCTACGGGCCGCACGGCGCGGCGATGACCGCCAACGTCATCACCTACCGCGACCGCTCGGCGGCGCGCGAGGTGGCCAGGGCGCTCGGCTTCGCCCCCGAGCAGGGCGAGCGGCTCGCCCGCCGCCTCGGCTCGTTCCGGCGTGACCTCGCCCGCGGCGAGCCGCGGGAGCTCGCCGCGGAGCTCACCGCCGCGGGGCTCGATCCCGCGGCCACGCGGGTGCGCCACTTCGCCGCCCTCTGGCAGCAGATCCAGAACCTCCCCCGCCACCTCGGCCAGCACTCCGGGGGCATGGTGATCGCCGCCGGACGGCTCGACGAGATCGTGCCGCTCGAGCCCGCCGCGATGCCGGGGCGGGTCGTCATCCAGTGGGACAAGGACGACTGCGCCGACCTCGGGATCCTCAAGGTCGACCTGCTCGGCCTCGGGATGCTCAACGCCCTCGCCGAGGCGATCCCCCTCGTGCGCGAGCACGAGAAGGTCCATCTCGACCTCGCCCACCTCCCGCCCGACGACGCGGAGGTCTTCGCGATGCTGCGCGCCGCCGACACCGTCGGCGTCTTCCAGGTCGAGAGCCGGGCGCAGATGGCCTCCCTGCCGCGCCACGCCCCCCGCCGTTTCTACGACCTCGTGGTGCAGGTGGCGATCATCCGCCCGGGGCCGATCGTTGGCGGCATGGTGCAGCCGTTCTTCGAGCGCCGCCTCGGGCGGGCGCCGGTGGAGTATCCCCACCCCTCGCTCGCCCCGATCCTCGCGCGCACGCTCGGGGTGCCGCTCTTCCAGGAGCAGCTCCTGCGGATCGCGATGGTGGCGGCGGGGTTCACCGGCGGCGAGGCCGAGGAGCTGCGCCGGGCGATGGGGCACAAGCGCTCGGTGGCGCGGATGCGGGCGATCGAAGCGCGGCTGCGTGCCGGCATGGCGGCGCGCGGGATCGGCGCCGAGGCCCGGGAGCAGATCGTGCAGGCGATCACCTCCTTCGCCCTCTACGGCTTCCCGGAGTCGCACGCCGCCTCGTTCGCCCTGATCGCCTACGCCAGCGCGTATCTCAAACGCCACCACCCGGTCGCCTTCCTCGTGGCCCTCCTCAACTCCTGGCCGCTGGGCTTCTACCACCCCGCGACCCTGGTCCAGGACGCCCGGCGGCACGGGGTGCGCGTGCTGCCGATCGACGTGCACGCCTCCGGCTGGCGCTGCCGCTGGGAGGCGCTCCCGGAAGGAGGCGGCGCCTGCCGCCTCGGTCTGCGCTTCCTCGCCGGGCTGCGCCGGGAGGCCGGAGAGGCGATCGCGCGCGCCCGCCGGGAGGGGCCGTTCCGCAGCCTCGACGACCTGCGGCGGCGGGCTCGCCTCCGGGCGGACGAGCTCGACACCCTGGCCACGGCCGGGGCGCTCGCCTCCCTCGGTCTCACGCGGCGCGGGGCGCTCTGGCAGGCGGCGCTCGCGGTGCGCCCCGCTCCTCCGCTCTTCACCGCGGAGACGGCGGGCGAAGCGGCGGCCGCCGCCCCCTCTCCGCTCCCCGAGATGTCCCCCCGGGAGCGCACCGCCGCCGACTTCGCCACCGCCGGCCTCACCACGGGGCGCCACCCGCTCGCCCACCTCCGCCCCGGCCTCGCGGCGCGCGGGATCGTTCCGGCCGCCGCGCTCGCCCGCCTGCCGCACGGCGAGCGCGTCCGCACCGCCGGCGCGGTGATCGTCCGCCAGCGCCCCGGCACCGCGAAAGGGGTGCTCTTCCTCGCCCTCGAGGACGAGACCGGCATCGCCCAGGCGATCGTCCAGCCCCGGCTCTTCCGCGCCGCGCGGGAGCGGCTCACCGGCACGCGCGGTCTCGTGGTCGAGGGGATCGTCGAACGGCGGGACGGCGCGGTCTCGCTCCGGGCCGAGCGGCTCTGGCCCCTGCCCGGCCTCCCTCCGGTGCCGAGTCACGACTTCCGTTGAGCACACCGCCGCGCTGCGTGTGAGAAAATGCCCGCGTCCAACCTGCGCCTGGCCGCAACCCGGCCTCGTCGCCCGTCACCGCGAGGAGCAGCTGTCATGCGTACGAACGAGTACATCGCGCTCGAAGACCGCTACGGTGCCAACAACTACCGCCCACTCGACGTCGTCATCCAACGCGCCGAGGGGATCTGGGTCTGGGACGTCGAGGGGCGCAAGTACATGGACTTCCTCGCCGCCTACTCGGCGGTCAACCAGGGGCATTGCCACCCCCGGATCCTCGAGGCCCTCATCGAGCAGAGCCGGCGGGTGGCGCTCACCTCGCGCGCCTTCCGCAACGATCAGCTCGGCGCCTTCTACCAGGAGATCTGCGAGCTGACCGGCTACGCGCGCTTCCTGCCGATGAACACCGGCGCCGAAGCGGTGGAGACCGCGATCAAGGCGGCCCGCAAGTGGGCGTACGAGGTCAAGGGGATCCCCGAGCCGGAGGCCGAGATCCTCGTCTTCGACGGCAACTTCCACGGGCGCACGACGACGATCGTCGGCTTCTCCTCCGAGGAGCAGTACCGTCAGGGGTTCGGGCCGTTCACACCGGGGTTCCGGCTGCTCCCCTACGGCGATCTCGAGGCGGTGCGGGCGGCGATGCATCCGAAGGTCGCGGCGATCCTCTTCGAGCCGATCCAGGGCGAGGGCGGCATCATCGTGCCTCCGGACGGCTACCTGCGCGGGCTGCGGGAGATCGCCACGACCCAGCGCGCGCTCCTGGTCGCCGACGAGATCCAGTCCGGCCTCGGCCGCACGGGCAAGCTCTTCGCCTGCGAGCACGAGGGCATCCGTCCCGACGTCGTGATCATCGGCAAGGCGCTCTCCGGCGGGCTCTATCCGGTCTCCGGCATCCTCGCCGACGACGAGGTGATGGGGGTCTTCCGCCCCGGCGATCATGGCTCGACCTACGGCGGCAATCCGGTCGCCGCCGCCGTCGCCCGCACCGCGCTGCGCGTGCTCGTCGAGGAGGGGATGGTCGAGAACTCGGCCCGCCTCGGCGCCTACTTCCTCGAGCGGCTGCGCGCCCTCTCCTCGCCGCACGTCAAGGAGCTGCGCGGCCGGGGCCTCTGGATCGGGATCGAGCTGCACCCGGAGGCCGGCGGCGCCCGCGGTTTCTGCGAGCGGCTCCAGCAGCTCGGCATGCTCTGCAAGGAGACGCACACGCACACGATCCGCATCGCGCCGCCGCTGACGATCCGCCAGGAAGAGATCGACTGGGCGCTGGAGCGGCTCGCCGAGGTGCTCACCGCTCCGGCACCGGCCGCGAGCTGACCCTCGTGGGCGCGACCGGGCGGCCGCCGGCGGGCGGCCGCCCGGCGGCGTTCCGCGCCTCCGCGCTCGCTACGCCTGCTCACCAGGAGACCGGGAGCCGCAGCCGGTTCCCGGCGCGGTCCCGGTAGCGCAGGTACCCCTCCCGGCGCCCGAACAGGTAGAGGTCGCGGAGGATCTCCACGTCCCGCCGGCAGTACTCCGCCACGAGATCGAGCCGCCCTTCGCGCACCCACGCGAGGCTCTGCAGCCCGTCGGCGCTCTTCTCCACCCCGAGCGTCTCGCGTGCGAGGTGGTCGAGACCGAGGCGGAAGCCGAGCCCCGCGTGGATCTCCTCGAGCAGATCGAGGGTGGGCAGCGTGCGCTCGTACGCCTCCCCCGTGTAGCCGGCGAGCACCTGATAGTCGAAGCGGCGGCTGTTGAAACCGACCACGAGGTCGGCGCCCTGCAGGGCGGCGGCGAGTCCGGCGATTTCGTCTTCATGAAACGTCTCGAACCGGTTCTCCTCGAGGTGGCAGACCACGGCGACCGCGAGCCCCATCCGGTGCGCCAGATGCCAGCCCCCGACCTCGACCGCCGAACGCTTCGTCTCGACGTCGAAGAGCAGGGTGCGCCGCGCCTCTTCCCGTGCCCGCAGCGGACGCTTCGCAGCCGGCCTCCTGCGCTCGGTCGCCTCCGGTCTCGTCGTGGGGCCGGGCGGCGGGGATACGGCCTGCGCCGGGCGCTCGGCCGGGCGCAGCGCGAGCGGCGGGGTCGCGGCTGTGGGGTCGAGCCAGTGGCCGAGGGCGAGGAGCGCGCCCTGCTTGTCGAGGGGGCGGTTTCCGTTCCCGCATTTCGGCGACTGGATGCAGGCCGGGCAGCCCTCGTCGCAGGGGCAGTCGGCGAGCCGCGCGGCGACCTTCGCGAGCAGCTCCGGAAGCGCCTCGAACCCCTGCCGGACGAGCCCGAGGCCGCCGGGGCGCCCCTCGTGGACGAAGACCGCCGAAGCTCCGAGCTGCGGATGGAACGGCGTCGAGATCCCGCCGAGGTCGTTCCGGTCGCAGAGGACGGCGAGCGGCAGGAGACCGATCGTCGCGTGTTCGGCGGCGTGCAGCGACCCGCCGAGGTGACGGCCGGCGTCGCGCAGGCGGGTTTCGAGCCCGGCTCCGCCGAGCCAGAAGAGTCCGTGGGCGGCGAACTCCACCGGCGGCAGCGTGAGCGGGTGCGTGTCGAAGACCTGCTGCGAGAAGAGGCGCTTGCGCTCGTATCCCGTGACCCGCTCGGTGATCCGCAGCCGCGCGAGACCGGCTCGCAAGCCGCCCTCACCCCGCGTCGCGAGCAGCTCGAGGACCTCGGTCGTCTTCTCGGCGAGCGCCGAGGTGAAGTAGTCGACCTCCGCCCGCCGCACCACGACCGTGCGCTCCTCCGGACGCAGCTCCTCGACCCGCCACTGCCGGCCGGCGTGGAGATAGATCGCTCCCGGATGGCATTCGTGGAAGACCCGCACCCCGTCGATCGTGCCGATCGGCCGGCCGCTTCCGAGCTCCACGATCCGGTACCCCTCCCCCGCTCCCCGCAGATCGAGGCCACGCTGCGGCCGTTTCGCCGCCGCGAGCAGCTCGCCGGTGCCGTCGACCTCCCGCAGCTCGTGCGCGGCCACGAGCTCGCGCAGGACCGCGCCGTGCCGGCCGAGATAGGTCTTCTCCGGGCTTGGCCGCAGCGGCAGCTCGGCCGCCGCGCAGACGAGCTGCCGGCGCGCCACCTCGGGGTTGCCGGGGTCGAGCACCGCCCGTTCCGCGGCGCCGGCGAGCAGCGGCTCGGGGTGTTCGAGCAGATACTGGTCGAGGGCGTCGGGCAGCGCGACGAGCGCGGTGAGCGATTCGCGCTCGCCGCGGCCCGCCCTCCCGCTGCGCTGCTGGAGCCCGAGCACGCTGCCGGGGTAGCCGACGAGCACGCAGGCATCGAGACCGCCGATGTCGATCCCGAGCTCGAGCGCCGAGGTGGCGATCACCCCCTGCAGCTCGCCCGCGAAGAGACGGGCCTCGATCTCGCGCCGCTCCTCGGCGAGGAACCCCGCCCGGTAGTTCGCCACCCGGGCGGCGAGCTCCGGCTCCTGCCGCGTGAGGGCGGCGTGGAGGAGCTCGGTGATCCGCCGCGCCTTGGTGAAGACGATCACCCGCTCGCCCCGGGCGAGGAGCTCCACGAGCAGGTGCAGCGCCGTCGTGTACGGGCTCGCCGCCGGCTGGAGAAGCAGGAGATGCCGGCCCGGACGGGGCGCGCCGGCCGTCTCGACGACGGTGAACGGCTCGCCGGTCAGAGAGTGGGCGAACGCTCCGGCCTCGCCGATCGTCGCCGAGGCGCCGATCAGGAGCGGCTCGGCTCCGAGGTTGCGGCTCACCCGCAGGAGGCGCCGCAGCACGTGGTGCATCTGCCCGCCGAAGAGGCCGCGATAGACGTGGATCTCGTCGAGGACGATCCAGCGCAGCTCGCGCAGGAACGCCTCCCACTGCGGCCAGTGCGGCAGCAGCCCGAGGTGGAGCATCTCGGGGTTGCTGATCAGCACCCGCGGCGGGTGGCGGCGCAGACGGCTCCGTTCGGCGGCCGGGGTGTCGCCGTCGTAGATCGCGACCGGCAGCTCCCGCTCCCCCAGCCCCGCTGCCTCCGCCAGGCGCCGGAGCTTCGCCCGCTGGTCCTGCCCGAGGGCCTTGAGCGGGAAGAGGAAGAGCGCCCGCCCGGCCTCGCCGGTGGCGGCCGCCCGGAGGACCGGCAGCTGGAAGACGAGCGACTTGCCCGAGGCCGTCGGGGTGGCGAGCAGGAGGTTCTCGCCCCGGCCGAGCGCGTCGAGAGCCGCCGCCTGATGGCTCCAGAGCGGGTCGGCTCCGACCGCGACGAGGGCGATCCGGAGCGCACCGGGGAGCGGCTCCGCGGGAACCCCGAAAGCGGCCGGGCTCCCCGGCGTGAAATGGGCCGCGACGATCTGCGGCCCCAGCCGGGGCTCGGCCCGCAGCGCCGCCACCAGCGGCGCCATGCTCCCGCTGCCGCCGGTCACCTCGGCTCCGCTCAGGTCGTCGCGGCGGCGCCCGGAACTGCCTTCCGGGGCAGGGCGGGGTCGCCGTCGAGGGCGGCGAGGATCGTCGCCACCGCCTCGGCGGGAGAGTCGGTGAAGGTGAGGCGCTCGAGATCCTCGGGCGAGACCGTTCCGTACGCGAGCAGCGTGCCGCGCATCAGGTCGAAGAGCGGCTGCCAGTACTCCCGCCCCATGATCACCACGGGGAAGTCGAGGATCTTCCCCGTCTGGATCAGGGTCATGGTCTCGAACAGCTCGTCGAGGGTGCCGAAGCCGCCGGGGAAGACCACGAAGGCGTGCGAGTACTTCACCAGCATCACCTTGCGGACGAAGAAGTAGCGGAACTCGAGGAAGAGATCGAGGTACGGGTTCGGACGCTGCTCGTGCGGCAGCTCGATGTTGCAGCCGATCGAGCGGCCTCCCCCTTCCCGCGCTCCCCGGTTGGCCGCCTCCATGATCCCGGGGCCGCCGCCGGTCATGATCGTGAACCCGGCCTCGGCGAGGCGGCGGGAGGTCTCCCGGGCCAGCTCGTAGTACGCCTCGCCGTCGTTGATCCGGGCGGAGCCGAAGACGGTCACGCACGGTTCGACGTCGCGCAGAGCGCGGAAACCGCGGATGAACTCGCGACCGATCCGGATCAGCCGCGCGAGCTCGCGCAGCCGCGAGGCAGGGCCCTCCAGGAACCACCGATCCCCAGGATGCCGGGTTCCCTTGCCCCACCGCAGATTGATGCCCACGGCGAGCGAGTGTAGCAGAGCGATGCGCAGGGGCCGGTGTAGACTAGACACCTCACCACGGGTGTCCCCAGCCCGCCGCCAAGCCCCGGAGGACACCGGACACCGTTCAGGAGGAAATGCATGGCTCGCAGGAAGGTGATCGTCATGGGCGCCGCCGGGCGCGATTTCCACAACTTCAACACCCTCTTCCGCGAAGATCCCGACGTGGAAGTCGTCGCCTTCACCGCGACCCAGATCCCCGACATCGAGGGACGGACCTATCCGCCGGCGCTCGCCGGCTCCTACTACCCCAAGGGGATCCCGATCCACTCCGAAGAGGAGCTGCCCGGGCTGATCCGCGACCTCGGCGTCGACGAGGTCTGGTTCTCCTACTCCGACGTCTCGAACGACTACCTGGTCGGACGCGGCGCGCTGGTGACGGCGAGCGGCGCGCACTTCGGCATCTGCTCCGCGACCCGGACGATGCTCGCGTCGAGCAAGCCGGTGATCGCCATCACCGCGGTGCGGACCGGGGTCGGCAAGTCGCAGACCACCCGCTACCTCAGCCGGATCCTCAAGGAGCTCGGGATGCGGGTGGTGGCGGTGCGCCACCCGATGCCGTACGGCGACCTCGAGCGGCAGATCTGCCAGCGCTTCGCCACCTACGAGGACCTCGACAAGCACGAGTGCACGATCGAGGAGCGGGAGGAGTACGAGCCGCACATCGACAACGGCTTCATCGTCTACGCCGGCGTCGACTACGAGAAGATCCTGCGCGCCGCCGAGGAGGAGGCCGACGTCATCCTCTGGGACGGCGGCAACAACGACACCCCCTTCTACAAGCCCGATCTCCACATCGTGCTCGTCGACCCGCACCGGGCCGGGCACGAGCGCAGCTACTATCCGGGGCAGACGAACGTGATCATGTCGGACCTCGTGATCGTGAACAAGGTGAACACCGCCGAGCCGGCGAAGGTCGAGGCCGTCGCGGCGAGCTGCCGCGAGCTCAACCCGCGGGCGCAGATCATCCGCTGCCGCTCGGAGATCACGATCGACAGGCCCGAGCTGGTCGCCGGCAAGCGGGCGCTCGTGGTCGAGGACGGCCCGACCCTCACCCACGGCGGGATGAGCGTGGGCGCCGGCTGGTTCGCGGCGAAGGACGCCGGCGCCGCCGAGCTCGTCGACGCGCGGCCGTACGCGGTCGGGAGCCTCGCCGAGACCTACGCGAAGTACCCGAACGCCGCCGGGATCCTGCCGGCCATGGGGTACGGTGACGAGCAGGTCCGCGATCTCGCGGCGACGATCGCCGCCACTCCCGCCGACGTCGTCGTCGCCGGCACCCCGATCGAGCTCTCCCGGATCATGAAGATCGAGAAGCCGGTCGCCAACGTCACCTACGAGCTCGCGGAGGAGGAGCCGGGACAGCTCGCCGCCGCCGTACGCCGCGCTCTCGGGCGCGGCTGAGAACCGAACGCACAGGAGGCTCCGGATGCGTCAAGCCATCATCCTCGGGACCTGTCTCGCCGTCGTCGCGCTGGCGCTCGGAGCCTGCGCGCCCGCTCCTCCGCCGCCAACCCCCACCGTCGCCGACCGCAGCTACTCGGTGCGCGGCGAGATCGTCCGGTTGCCCGATCCGGCGGATCCGCAGTACGAGATCTGGATCCGCCACGAGGCGATCCCCGACTTCACCACCGACAGCGGTGAGGTCGTCGGCATGGATGCGATGACGATGCCGTTCGGGGTGGCCGACGGCCTCGATCTCTCCACCGTCGCGGTGGGCGACAAGATCCTCTTCACCCTCACGGTGAGCTGGGCCGACCGGGCTCAGCCCGCGCGGGTGACGGCGATCGAAAAGCTGTCGGAAGAGACCGAGCTCACCTTCGCGCCACCGCACTAGCGGCAGGACCTAGCCTGCGGCGGCCGGTGCTTCCTGACCGGAGGCGCCGGCCGCCAGCCAGGCCGCGGCGCGCAGCAGGGCGCAGACCGACTTGCCGTCCACGAGGCGGCCGTCGGTGGCCATCGCGACCGCTTCGGAGAGCGGCAGCCGGACGACGTCGAGATCCTCGTCGCCCTGGAGATCCTGCGGAACCGGCCGCAGGTCGCGCGCCAGATAGAGCCAGATCCGCTCGTCGGTGAACCCGGGAGTCGTCCAGATCCAGCCCAGCGGCACGAGCTCCCCCGCGGCGAGCCCCGTCTCCTCGGCGGTCTCCCGCCGGGCGCAGTGCTCCGGAGACTCCCCGGGATCGAGTTTCCCCGCCGGCACCTCGAGCAGCCAGTCGCCGGTGGCGTGGCGATACTGGCGCACGAGGACCGCCTCCCCGGCCGCCGTGAGCGGCACCACCGCGGCGGCGCCGGAGTGGCGGATGATCTCGAGCTCGCACTCGCTGCCCTTCGGAAGACGGACCCGCTCCACGTCCACCCGCACCACGCGGCCGTCGTATACCCGGCGCCGGGAGAGCAACTCGGCGGGGAGGTCGTCGCTCATCGCTTCACTTCCGGGCCCGCAGCCCCGTCCGGCGCGGGCAGCCGCCAGTGCGCCGCCGGCAGCGCGAGCAGACGGTACCGGTCGCGCAGCTCCCGCACCCGGGCGCCGTGATCGCTCCGTGGACCCAATGAGCCCGCCGCCTCGCCTTTGCGCACCGCGAGGCGGACTCGCTGCAACCGGATCCGGTAGAGATCGGCGAGCAGCTGCTGGATCCGGTCCGGGTCGCTCTCCGGCCGCGGCCGGATGCCGTGGCGCTCGAGCTCGGCGAGCACCGCGGGGAGGAACGGACGCGCGGACATGACGTCGGCTAGCATCTCCCCTTCCGGCGGTCGGCGCAAGGTGCGGCGCGCTCCGGATTTCCGGCGGAGAGACAGATGCGTTTCGAGCTGATCACGAGCCCCATCCGGCTCGCCGAGGTCGCCGCGAGCTGGCCGGCCGAGCCGGTGCTCGCCATCGACACGGAGTTCGTCTTCGAACGCACCTACTACCCGCAACTCGGCCTGATCCAGGTCGCCGGCCGGCGCGGCATCTGGCTCCTCGACCCGCTCGCGCTCGGCGACCTCGCCCCGCTCGCGGCCGCGCTGCGCGCGGCGCCGCTGCGCACCCTGCATGCCGCGCAGGGCGATCTCCACGCTCTCGCCTGCGCCGGCGTGGAGCTCACGGAACCCCTGCTCGACACCCAGATCGCCGCGGCGCTCGCCGGACTCGGCGGCGGCTTCTCGTATCAACGTCTGGTGGCGGCACTCCTCGGTATCGAGCTCGGCAAGCACGCCACCCGCAGCGACTGGCTCGCCCGGCCGCTCTCCGAGCCGCAGCTCGCCTACGCCGCCGAGGACGTCGGGCATCTCGTGGCGGTGAGCGCGGAGTTGCAGGCGGGGCTCGAACGTTCCGGGCGCCTCTCCTGGGCGCTCGAGGAGTCGGCCTGCCTGCTCGCCACCGTGGAGGATCCCGGTCCCGAGGAGGCCTGGCGGCGGGTCGGCGGCCTCGACCAGCTCCCTCCCGCAGCGCGGGCGGCGGGGCGCGCTCTCGCCGCCTGGCGGGAACGGGAGGCCGCCCGCCGCGACCTGCCGCGCCGTTGGGTGCTGTCCGACGACGCTCTCCTGCGCGTCGCCCGGCTCGATCCCGAGGCAGCCGGCGTACCCGCGACGATCGAAGGGGTGCCGCCCCGTCAGCTCGCGCGCGACGGGCCGGTCTGGGTCGAGCTGTTGCGACAGGCGAACGCCGCAGACGAGGTGCCCCCTCCCGCCCTCCGGCTGGAGCCCCGCGACAAGCAGACGATCGATCGCCTGGCGCGGCTCGTGCGCCAGCGCGCCGCCGAGCTCGCGCTGCCGGCCGAGCTGCTCGCTCCCCGCCGGCTGCTGACGGCGCTGGTGCGCTTCCGCCGCGAGGGACGAAGCGACCTGCCGGCCGGCCTGCGAGGCTGGCGCGAGGAGGTCATCGGGCGCGACCTCGCCGCCCTCCTCGACTGATCCGTTCCATCGACAACGGAAAAGGGCCCCGCCCGGGAAACCGGACGGGGCCCGATCGGCTCGGACTCGGGGAAGGGGCGTCAGATGCGAACCACGTTGCGGGCCTGGAGCCCCTTCTGGCCGCTGACGACCTCGAAGGAGACACGGTCACCCTGGTTCAGCGAACGGAAGCCCTCCGACGCGATCGCGGTGTAGTGGACGAAGACGTCCGGGCCGTTGTCGCGAGAGATGAATCCGAAGCCCTTCTCGTTGTTGAACCACTTCACGGTGCCCTGCTCGGTCATGCTTGCTCCTTGCTGCTCAGCTTGAAATGGCCGTGGTCTCGGCACGGCCAGCGCATCCCTCGCGCGAACGGGAGCGCCTTGTCTCTCTTGAACCGTGCTCGCGCGTGCACGGGTCCTGGAAATGGGGCGAGGATCTCGGGAGGGAAAACAAGAAACAGAGGCTCTGGGTCGCTTGGGTTGGCGGTTTTCTACCAGAACTCCGGCGTCATTGCAAGGGTCTCCGCCCAGCCGCAGGCCGCACCCGCCCGGGCGAGATCGGCCGGCGGCGGCGCCACGATCGTGAGCGGCACGGCGAGCGGCGGGGCGGGCAGGCGCAATCCCCAGGCGTGGAGGAGAGCGCGGCCCGGCGTGAGCACCTCGCGCAGATGGCGATCCCGCACTCCGTGATGGCGCGGCCCGCCGTAGAGGTCATCCCCCACGAGCGGGTGCCCCGCAGCCGCGAGGTGGACGCGCAGCTGGTGCGTACGCCCGGTCCGCGGCGCGAGCGCGAGCAGTGCCACATGGGGCGCTGCAGCGAGCAGACGGTAGGCGGTCTGCGCCGGCCGTCCCTCGGGGTCGGGACGCATTCGCCGCCGGTCCCTCCGGTCGGGTCCGAGCGGGAGGTTCCACTCCCCCTCCCGCGGCCGCGGATGTCCCCAGACCACCGCGAGGTAGACCCTGGCGACCCGCCGCTCCGCGAACGCCGCGACGAGCGCGCGATGCGTCTCGCGATCCCGCGTCAGCAGCACGACCCCGGAGGTCGTCACGTCGAGACGATGGACGAGATGGAGCGGCTCCTCGCCAAGGCGGGCGCGATCCGCCGGCGCAAGAGAGGCCAGGAGCCTTTCGACGGCCAGCCCGGGGTCCCGCCGCGGGGTGGCGAGCGAGACGCCCGGCGCCTTGTCGAGCGCCACCAGCTGCTTGCCGCTCCAGAGCAGGGAGCTCACCATCGCCGGCGCCATCGCCGTCTCGGACGCGCGGTAGACTGCGGCGGTACCGGCGGGCCGCGAGCGGGATCTCACCATGCCGCCTCCCGGCAGCCGTGGAGGTGAAGGTCCGGATGGCGGAAACGATCGACTACGGCGGCATGCTGCGCCGCGCGCTCCGTTCCCTGGTGGCGGAGGCCCTGGAGCTGGTGGCGCGCGAAGGCCTGCCCGGAGAACACCACTTCCTCCTCTCCTTCGCCACCTCGGCACCCGGCGTCGTCCTGCCGCCCGGATTGCGCGCCCTCCACCCGGACCGGATGACGATCGTCCTCCAGCACCAGTTCTGGGATCTCGAGGTCGAATCCGACCGGTTCGCGGTCACGCTCAGCTTCGGGGGTCAGCAGCAGCGGATCACCGTGCCGTTCGCCGCGCTGCTCGCCTTCGCCGACCCGGAAGCGGGCCTCGAGCTGAGCTTCGAGCAGCCCCCGCCGCCATCCCCCGCCGACGAGGGAGAAGCTCCCTCTTCGGAGGAGCCGGGAACCGCTGCGCCGGAGGAGCATCGCGCCGAAGTGCTGCCGTTCGATCCGAGCCGCCGCCGGTAGCCACCCGCCTCAGTGCGGGAGACCGAACAGGTAGTAGGCCAGACAGGCGAGGCCGAGCACCAGCGCCCCGGGGCCGATCTCGCGCCAGCGGCCGGCGAGGAGCTTGACCGCCGGCCAGGCGACGAGACCGGCGGTCAGTCCGTTGGCGATGTTGTAGGTGAAGACCATCAGCGTGATCGTCAGGAACGCCGGCACCGCCTCGGTGAGGTCGTCGAGCTCGACCCGCCGGATCGTGGTGACCATCAGGAGACCGACGATCACCAGCGCCGGCGAGTAGGCGTAGCGCATCTGCTGGAGCGGCGCCACCAACGGCAGGAAGAAGAGCGAGAGCGCGAAGAGACCGCCGGTGACCACCGCCGCGAGGCCGGTTCGCGCTCCCTCCCGGATGCCGGTGGCGGACTCGATGAAGGCGCCGCTCGTCGAGGTGCCGAGCAGCCCGCTCGCCACGCAGGCGACGGCGTCGACGACCATCGGCCGTTCGATTCCCGGGAGGTTTCCCTTCTCGTCGAGGAGGTTCCCCGCCGCCCCGACCGCGAGCAGCGTTCCGAGGGTGTCGAGGAAACCCATCAGGAAGAGGGTCAGGAGCACCGGGAAGAGCTCGAGCCGCAGGACCCCGGCGATGTCGAGCTGGAAGGCGATCGGCGAGAGGTCGTACTCCCCCCGGAACGGCAGCGCGAAGACCCCTGCCGGGGCGGTGCCGAGGCCGAACAGATACCCGGCGCCCGCCGTCGCCGCGATGCCGAGGAAGACCGCCCCCCGCACCCGGCGCAGGAGCAGCGCGACCGTCACCAGCAGCCCGAAGAGGACGAGCAGCACGGTCGGCTCACGAAGGTTGCCGAGCTTCAACGGCACGTCGGGCGAGCGCAGCAGATCGGTGCCGGGAGCAAGCAGCGCCGCCACCGGCATCCCGCTCGCGGCGCTGTCGACCACGCCCCCCTCGTAGAGGCCGATGAGGGCGAGGAAGAGGCCGATCCCGGCCGCAAAGCTGTACTTGAGGCTGGGCGAGATCGACTCCGCGAGCCACCGCCGGACCCCGAGCAGCGTGATGAGGAGGAAGAGGAGCCCGCCGAGGAAAACCGCGCCGAGCCGCTGCTGCCAGCTGATGCCGAGGGTCGCGAGCCCGAAGGCGATGAAGGCGTTCTCCCCCATGTACGGCGCGACGCCGATCGGCCGCTTCGCGTAGAGCCCCATGAGGAGCGAACCGCCCGCCGCCACGAGGACCGTCGCCACGGTGCTGGCGCCGACCGGCAGCCCCGCGAAGGCGAGGATCGCCGGGTTGACGACGATGATGTACGCCATCGTCACGAAGGTCGTCACGCCGCCGAGCACCTCCGTCCTGACGCTCGACCCCGCGGCCGCGATGCCGAACCACCGTTCCAGGCTCATGGGCGAAACCTCCGCGCGAGCTCCGGCTCCCCGCGGCTCCAGTAGAAGAGGGCGAAATACCGCTCCTGCGCGGCGGGATCGGGGCTCACGAACCGCCGGGCGGCCCAGCGGGCGGCGGCGCTCTCCGGAGCCCGCAGCGCGAGCAGCGCCGCGAGGTTCCCGCCTACCGGGTTCGTCACCTCCCCCGCCACCGGATGCCGGCCGGCGCTCTGCTCGAACGCGGGCGGCCAGGGGTGGAAGGCGCCGAGCATCGCGATCGCCACCGACGGCACGAGCAGCAGGGCGAAGAGCGAGCGCCGCCAGCCGGCCATCGCCAGCGGCGCGAAGAGGAGGAGGAACGGCACGACCGGGATCAGGTACCGGAAGCCGTACGACCAGCCGCCGTACGAGCCCGCCACGGCGACATGGAAGAGGATCTGGAACGCGATCGCCGCGGCGAGCCCTCGCGCTTCGCTCGCCTCCACGTCGAGCAGCGGCCTGCCCCCTTCCCCCCGCCGGCAGGCGGCGGCGAGCCCCGCCACCCCGAAGAGGAGGACCGGCGAGAGGGAGAAGAAACCGTGCCAGCCGAAGAGCGCTGCGAACGGGTAGGTCCAGCTCTCGGGCAGGAGGACCCCGGCGACGCTCGGGGCGAACGAGGCGCTCAGATCGCGCGCCCCCGGGATCATCTTCGCCGGCCAGATGCTGCCCCAGAGCACGAAGTTCGATCCGGCCAGGACCACCCCGCAGAGGAGGAGCACCGCGCCGAACCGGAACGCTGCGCAGCGGCCGCCGCGCCGCCACGCCTGCCAGGCGAGCAGCGGCAGGAAGCCGAGGCCGGGGACCAGATCGACCCCCGTCGCCAGGCCGGCGGCGAGTCCGGCGCGCGCCCCGTGACCGGCCAGGGAGGCCAGCCAGCCGGCGAAGAGGAGCGCCGCGGCCACCGTGTGGTTGTTGAACGTCGAGGTGAAGCTCGCCGCCACCGTGCCCGCGACGAGCGCCGCGAGCACCAGGATTCGGGAGGCGGCAGGCACGACCTTCGTCGCCACGAGCGCGCGCGCCATCGCGACCGTCATCCCGGCCGCGGCGCCGCCGACGAGGAGGAGGGTGACGAGGTAGACGACGTGGCCGCGCGTGGCCGGATCGGCGAGCCGCCACGGCGTCACGCTCCGGATGCCGGCGTAGAGCGCGGCGCCACCGAGCGCGAGCAGCGGCGGTTTGTTCGAGTAGCTGCGGCCGCCGGCTTCGACGCGATCGACCGTCCAGGCGTAGCTGGTCCGGTCGATCGCCCCTTCGCCGTGATCGACGAGCGCCTCGATCTGCGCCCAGCGCGAGGCGTCGTTGCCGGCGGTGAAGACGCGCGGGTGGGTGATCCCGGCGGCGAGGAGGAAGGCGAGGAGGCCGGCCGCCACCAGCGGCCGGCCGCTCTCAGTCACAGATCACGGCGCCGGTGCCCTTCACGCGGGTGTAGCGGAAGGGCCCCTCGCCGACCGTGGCCGGATCGAACGGGCGCTTCTGCTCCTCGGCCTGGTGCTCGAGCCGGGCGATCCACTCCTCGCGGGTCAGCTCGCCCGTCTCGACCGTCCCCTCGGCCACCGCCTGCCTGCCCTGCGCCGAGGTCGGGAAGACGATCACGCCATCGTCGACCTTCACCCGCAGGCCGCCATCCTCGTCGCCGGCCGCGATCTCCATCCAGCAGCCCTTGTTCTGGCAGACCTCGACGACTTTCCCTTCGATCCGCACGCTCTTGCCGGCCCAGGCCTCCGGCTCCGCGAGGATCGCCGCGACCGGCGTGCTCTCGGCGAGCGTCACGCCCTCGCCGTAGGTGGTTCCCGCGCAGATCTCCGCGCCAAGCCCGGCTCCCGGCAGCCAGAGCCCGGCCAGGAGACAGATCAGTGCCGTCCTCATCGTCGCTTCCCTCCGCTGTCGTATCCGTGTCGTTTTCCCGTTCTGCGGCCGCGAAACGCTCCCGGCCGGCGCCACCGATCTACCGCTCGGCGGCGGCAAGAGGATACCGCGTCGGGAGCCTCCGGGAAGGGCACCTTCCCCGCCGGCCTGACGCTCCCGGCCCGAGGCGGACGGCCTCCCCTGGGCCGTTTCCTCCCGCCAGGCCGGGCCTCGCGAACCGGTATCTCTTTGCGTTACAATGTTGGTTTACGCCCGCAGGTATTCCGATCCCTCCGGGACCGTCACCCACCGAGGAGAACCGACCCGATGTCGAGAACGTCCGGCACCCGCAACACGCCATTCCCCCGCACCACCATCGCTTTCGCCCTGCTCCTGCTCGCCGGCCTCGCGATGCCGGCCTGCGCGGGCCAGGAGAAGGCCGCCCCGAAGGCGGCTCCCGCCACCCCCGAGGCCGTCGCCGAGATCGACGGCAAGCCGATCACGATGGCCGAGCTCGAGAAGAGCGTCGCCGCACAGCTTGCCCAGCTCGACAAGCAGCGCCGCGACCTGCTCGAGCAGAGCCTCGGGAACCTGGTCGAGGAGAAGCTCCTCGAGACCGAAGCGCTCGCCCGGGGCGTGACGAAAGAGGCGCTCGTGGCCTCCGAGATCACCGCCAAGGTCCAGCCCGTCACCGACGCCGACGTGGACGCCTGGTACGAGGCGAACAAGGGCCGCCTCGGCGGCCGCGCCAAGGAGACGATCGCGCCGCAGATCCAGCAGTTCCTCACCGCCGAGCGTGGCGGCGAGGCCCGCGCCGACTTCCTTTCGACGCTGCGCGAGAAGCACAAGGTGCGGATCCTCCTCGAGCCGCATCGCGTGCGGGTCGGCACCGACGGCCCGTCGAAGGGCCCCGCCAACGCCCCGGTGACGATCGTCGAGTTCTCCGAGTTCGAGTGCCCGTTCTGCGCCCGGGTGAACCCCACCCTCGACCAGATCCGCTCGACCTACGGCGAGAAGGTCCGGATCGTCTTCCGTCACCTGCCGCTGCCGATGCACCCCCACGCGCTGAAGGCCGCCGAGGCCGCCCTCTGCGCCGAGGAGGAAGGGAAGTTCTGGGAGATGCACGACGCGATGTTCGCCGATCAGCGGAATCTGGGCATCGATGCCCTCAAGGCGAAGGCCGCCACCCTCGGTCTCGACGCCGCCCGCTTCGACGAGTGCCTCGCCTCCGGCCGGCACGCCGCCCGCGTCCAGGCCGATCTCGCCGAGGGGCAGCAGGTCGGCGCCAACGGGACCCCGACCTTCTTCATCAACGGCCGCTACCTCTCCGGAGCCCAGCCGTTCGAGGCGTTCAAGGAGCTGATCGACGACGAGCTGGCGCGGCGGTAACGTCCTCCGCGCTTTCGCAGCCTCTGACGGCCGCGCCCCGGTGGGCGCGGCCGTTTCATTTCGCGGGGACGTACCAGACCGGACAGGGGGCGCGACACTGCAAGCCGCGCGCGTTGCCGCGCGTGAAGAGACGGCGCAGCAGACCCGGCGAACGTGTCCCCACGACCATCCAGCGCACCCCGAGCCAGGTCGCCGCCGCCACGATCTCCGGCCCCCCCGCACCCGCCGTGACCTCGCTCTCCACACGCGGTCGCCAGGGCGACACGCACCCGGGTGGCGCTCCCCTACCCGCCCGGGCGGCGACTCGGCTACGCTTCCCGGCGCGGCGGTCCCCGCGGGTGACGCCGGCCGCACGACCACAGGAGATGCCCCGTGTCCTTCCTGCCGCCGAACTTCGGCCAGCTTCCGCCCGAGGAGTCCGACTACGCGACCAGCCGGTTCGTGATCCTCCCCGTCCCGTTCGAGCGCACCACCTCGTACGGCAAAGGGACGGCGAACGGTCCCGCCGCGATCGTCCGTGCCTCGCAGAGCATGGAGCTCTACGACGAGGAGCTCGGCGCCGAGATCGCCGCGCACGGCATCGCGACCCTTCCCCCGTTCCTGCCGGAGAGCTTCGGGATGGAGGCCGCGATCGCGGAGATCCGCGCCGAAGCCCGGACCCACATCGCGGCCGGCAAGCGGCTGCTGGTGCTCGGCGGCGAGCACAGCCTCACCCTCGGCCCGGTGCGGGCCGCCGCCGATCTCCATGGCGAGATCGGCGTCGTCCAGTTCGACGCCCACGCCGACCTCCGCGAGGAGTACGAGGGGACGCCGTACAGCCACGCGAGCGTGATGCGGCGGGTCGTCGAGGACGGCCATCCGACGCTCGCCATCGGCATCCGGTCGCTCTCCCGGCCCGAAGCCGACTTCGCGCGGGAGCGGCGCCTCGACATCGTCTGGGGGCACGAGCTCGCCGCCTTCGGCCCCGAGGCGCTCGCGGCGCGTCTGGAACGCCTGCCGGAGCGGATCTATCTCACCTTCGACATCGACTACTTCGATCCGGCGCTCGTGCCCGCCACCGGCACCCCGGAGCCGGGGGGCGGCCACTGGTACCCGACGCTCGCGCTCCTGCGCGAGCTCTTCCGCCGCAAGCGGGTGGTGGCGATGGACCTGGTCGAGCTCGCCCCGTTCGGACCGCTGCCGGCGAGCGACTTCCTCGCCGCCAAGCTCGCCTACAAATGCATGGGCTACTGGGCGGAAGGAGAGCGCCGGGCCGGCTGAGAACCGTCAGCCAGCGGGACCGTTCACGGCACCTCCAGGACCAGGGCGATCCCCTGACCGCCGCCGATGCAGGCGGCGGCGACCCCGCGGCCGCCGCCCCGGCGGGCCAGCTCCTTCGCCAGCGTGAGCACCAGGCGGGCGCCGGTGGCGCCGAGCGGATGGCCGAGCGCGATCGCCCCGCCGTTGACGTTGAGCCGCTCCTCGTCGAGGTCGAGCTCGCGCACCACCGCCAGGATCTGGCCCGCGAACGCCTCGTTGATCTCGAACAGGTCGATCTCCTCCTGCCGGAGACCGGCGGACGCGAGCGCCTGGCGGATGGCGGGGGCGGGCCCGATCCCCATCCGTGCCGGCTCGACGCCGACCACCGCCCAGGAGAGGAGACGGGCGAGCGGTGCAAGCTCGCGGCGCCGGGCCCATCCCTCGCTGGTGAGGAGCAGCATCGCGGCGCCATCCACGATCCCGGAGGCGTTGCCCGCGGTCACGAAACCGTCCGGGTCGAAGACCGTGGGCAGACGCGCGAGCGCCTCGAGGCTCGTCTCCGGCCGGAGATGATCGTCCCGCTCGACCCGCCGCGCGCGGCGTCCCTCTCCCGTCTCGACCGGCACGACCTCGGCGGCGAGCCGCCCGCTCTCCCAGGCCGCCGCCGCCCGCTGCTGACTGCGCAGCGCGAAGGCATCCTGCGCCGCGCGCGTCAGGCCGTACTCGCGGGCCAGCCGGTTGCTGGTCTGGGCCATGTAGAGGCCGCAGTAGCTGTCGAAGAGGCTCGCCAGCAGCATGTCCTCCAGCTTCCCCTGCCCGAGACGCAGGCCCCGCCGCGCCCCGTAGATCGCGTGCGGCGCCTGCGACATGCTCTCGGTGCCGCCCACCAGGCAGCAGGTGGCTTCGCCGAGCAGAAGCAGCTGAGCGCCCGAGATCAGCGCCTGGATGCCGGAGCCGCAGAGGCGGTTCACGGTGAGAGCGGCGACCGTTTCGGGTACGCCCGCCCGGAGCGCCACATGGCGGGCGCCGTAGATCGCGTCGGGCGAGGACTGGATGACGTTGCCGACGATCACGTGATCGACCTCGGTCGCCGGCACCCCGGTCCGCGCGAACAGGGCTCGCGCGGCGTGCGCTCCCAGGTCGAGCGCCGAAACCCCGGCGAGCGCGCCGTTGAACTCCGCCATCGGCGTCCGCACGCCGTCGACGATCACCAGCTCCCGTCGTTCCATTGCGCCTCCCCGGCGCCCTCGCGCGGGCGCCTCATCTTCATCCGGCGGCCGGCGAGCTCCCGCGCGCCGCGTCCGCCAGAGCGATGCCGAGCGCGTGGAAACGCCGCCGCCAGGGGTTGAGATCCGGCTCGAGAGCGCGCCGGTGGCCGGCGATCGCGAGCAGCAGACGGCGCTCCGGATCGAGCCAGAGGCTGCCGCCGGTGAAGCCGGTATGGCCGAACGCCGTGGCCGGAAGGGCGGCTCCCGCGCTTCCCCGCACCCGCCGCCGGGCCCAGCCGAGCGCGTACGGACCACCACCCGCCAGCGCCCGGCGTACCAGCTCCGGAGTCAGCACCCGTTGCGGTGCGAGCCACTCCTGCCCCAGCACGAGAAGGCTCTCGAGATCGCCGAAGAGCCCGGCGTGGCCGGCACAGCCGCCGAGCCAGCGGGCGTTGCCGTCCTGCACTTCGCCCCGTCCCGGCGCGGGACGCCGGCCGAGGCCGATCCCGAGCGCGCGGGCGAGCTCGCGCTCCCGCCGGTTGTCGAGCGGCATCGACACCACGTTGACGCGAGCCCCGGGAGAAGGGCCAACCCGGTCCGCGAGCCCCAGCGGGGCGAGGAGCTCGCGCGCGAGCAGCGCCGCCAGCGGTTCCCCGAGTGCCCGCTCGGCGGCCAGACCCCAGAGGATGTAGCCGAGGTCGCTGTAGGTTCCGGGAGGCGCACCCTGGAAGCGCGGACCGGCGAGCAGCCGGACGACGGCGTCGCGATGGCGGACGAGGCGCGGCAACGGCGCCCACGCCCGCAAACCGGCCCGGTGCCGCAACAGCGCCGCGAGCGAGCGGCGCGCGAGCGGGGGGACCGCCTCCGGCAGGAGCGATCCCACCCGCAGGCCGAGCGGCAGCCTCCCGGTCCGGTCGAGCACGAGGGCGAGGGTCGCCACGAACGGCTTGGTCAGGGAGGCCAGATCGAATCGCCCGCTCCCCTCCGGGCTCGCCCAGAGGCGCTCCCCGCCGGCGGTCGCCACCGCCGCGGCCACCGCTCCCCACGGCCCCTCGCCCGGCACGCGGAAGAGCCGGTCGAGCGCCATCCGCGACTCGCTCGCGGCGGGCTCCTCCGGCGTCTGGCGCGCTCGGCGGCTCATCTTCCGCATGCTATCCTCGCTCCGGCGCGGGAAGATGCAGAGAATCGGCAAGTTCGAGATCATCGAACGGATCGGTGCCGGCGGCTTCGGCGCCGTCTTCAAGGGTTACGACCCGCTCATCAAGCGGCACGTCGCGATCAAGACCTGCACCGCCTCCGACGAAGAGGCCCGGCAGCGTTTCTCCCGCGAAGCCGAGATCGCCGGCAACCTCCAGCATCGCAACATCGTCACCATCTACGATTACGGCGTCGAGGACGGCGTGCCGTTCCTCGTGCAGGAGTACCTCTCCGGAGAGGATCTCGACCACAAGATCCGGCGGCGTGATCCGCTCTCGCTCGCGGAGAAGCTCGGGTTCCTGGTCCAGATCGCCCGTGGCCTCGAGTTCGCCCACGCCCACGGCGTCGTCCATCGGGACATCAAGCCGGCCAACATCCGCATCCTGCCCGACGGCACCGCCCGGATCATGGATTTCGGCATCGCCAAGGCGGTGCAGGGCCCGAGCGGGCTGACCCAGGCCGGCCTCACGCTCGGCACGGCCGCCTATCTCGCCCCCGAGCAGATCCGGGGCGAGCCCGTCGACGCGCGCACCGACATCTTCGCCTTCGGCAGCCTGGCCTACGAGCTGATCGCCATGGAGCGCCCGTTCCAGGGGCCGCAGATCTCGGCGGTCTTCTACCGCATCCTCAACGAGGCACCGCGGCCGCTCGCCGCGATCGCGCCCGACTGCCCCGCCGAGATGCAGCGGATCGTCGACCGCTGCCTCCAGAAGAAGCCCGACAGCCGGTATCCGGACTGCACCGCCTTGCTGCGGGATCTCGAGCAGATCCGCGCCCGCCTTTCGGGCCGGGAGACCACTCTCCGCACGGTTCCCATCCTCGATGGGGCGCACGATCCGACCCTCGAGATCCCGGCGCGACGCCTCGCGGCGGACCGTGGGGAGGGCGTGGCCGAGATCGAGATGCGCCCGGGCGGCGCGCCGCCGCCGCTCTCCAGAGCCGCCGCCGCGCGGTCGTCGTCGTGGGGCCGCCGCGCCCTCTGGATCGTGGCCGTCATCGCGCTGGCCACGGCGGGGATCGCGGCCTGGAACTGGATGGAATCGGTCCGGCCCGCATCGCCAGCGAAGGTGCTGGCGACCCCGACCCCCGCACCAACCCCGGTGCCCACCCCGACGCCCGCGCCGAACCCGGAGCCGACCCCGGTGCCCACCCCGACTCCCACGCCGACCCCGGAGCCGACGAGCACTCCGGCCCCGGCGCCGGCGGTGCTCACCCTCCAGTCCGGCTGGACCGATCAGGTACGGGTCGCGGTCGGAAAGCGGGAGCTGCGTCTCGATCGCCCCCAGAGGATCGAGCTCCCCGAAGGGAGCCATCGTCTCCGCTTCGTCAGCGAGCTGCCGGGATACGAGATCGTCGAGGAGCTGACGGTGCGGCTCCGCGCGGGCGAGACGCGCCGTCTCGAGATGCCGATCGCCCGTCCCGCGTTCCTGACCCTGCTCCCTTTCCTCAATACCCCGCAGGCCGAGGTTCGGCTCGACGGCAAGGCGATCTCGACCACGCCGATCCAGCGGCTCATGGTGCGGCCCGGGGCTCACCTGCTCGAGCTCGTGCGGCCCGGCGGCAACGACTCGGCCGGACGCCTCTCCACGACGCTCACGCTCGCGGCCGGGTCCGAGACCCTCGTCACCTTCGACCTCACCGGAAACCAGCCGCTCCGGGTGCGGGAACAGCCCGCCGCTGCGCCCTGAGCCGCGCGGGGCTTCTGCTACCATTTTCGGCGCCATGCGCGCTTCCTCCGTCCTGCTCGCCGCCGCGTTGATCGGCCTGCCGCCCTCCGTTCAGGCGTCGCCTCCCGTCCGGGTGGAGGTCGAGGATCTCGCCCCGGACACCGGCTCCGGAGAGGTGATCCGCCAGCTCGAGGCGCAGGCCGCGACCGCCTTCGCCGACGGCGATCTGGCGCACGCGGCGGCGCTCTACCGGCAGCTCGCCGCCACCCACGACCAGCCGGCCGCGCGGGCCGCGGCGCTGGTGACGGTCGGCTGGATCGAGCAGCTCGCCGGCCATCCCGAGCAGGCCGATGCCGCGCTGGAGGAGGCCCTCTTCGTCGATCCGGAGCTGCGGCTGCGCTCCGATCTGTACGACGAGACGTTCGTCCGCCGTTTCCTCGACGCCCAGCCGCGGGCGCAGGCGGCTCGCACCAGGGAAGCGGCCGAGCTGGCGCGCGCGGGGGTGCAGCTGATCGCGGCAGGGAATCTCGAAGGCGCGCGGGCGAAGCTCGAGGCCGCGCTGGCGTTGCAGCCCGATCAGCCGCGCACGCTCTACAACCTCGCGGTCGTCGATCTGCGCAGCGAGCGGAGCGAAGCGGCGCTGGCCGGATTCGAACGGGTGCTCAGTCTCGGTCAGGGACGGCCGGACCTGGTGCCCCCGGAGCTGCGGGCGCTCGCGTCGACCAGCGCGGGGCTCCTCTATCTGAAACGGGGGGACGCCGCCGCGGCCGAAGCGATGCTCGAGCAGGCCACCACGCTGACCCCCGGCGATGGCAAGACCTGGGGCTACCTCGGCATGGCCCGCCAGCGGACCGGCAAGCTGCTCGAAGCGAGCGCGGCCCTCGAGCGGGCGCGGGCATTGCGCCCCGACGATCTCGAGATCCTCGACACGCTCGCCCGGGTACAGCTGGAAGCCGGGCGGCCGATCGAAGCCGCGGCCGGCCTGCTGGAGGCCACCCGCCGGCTTCCCGACGCGGCCGTGCTCTGGCTGCGGCTGGGCATCGCCCAGCAGAAGATCGGCGGCCTCGAGGAGGCGGAAACCTCTTTCCGCCGCGTCCTCGCGCTCGACGCGGAGAACCGCGCGGGCTTCGCCGAGCAGGCGGCGGCCTTCCTGGCCCTCACCCTGAACGATCTCGGCCGCCCGGCCGAAGGGGCGGAGATGGCCCGGCGCGTCCTCGCCTGGAACGGCCATTCGGTCGATGCCTGGATCTACCTCGGGCTCGCGCAGCGCGCGACGGGTGATCTCGCCGGCGCCCGCCAGAGCCTCGAACGCGCCGCCGCGCTCGACCCGTCGCGGGCCGAGACCGCCTACAACCTCGGCAGCGTCGCGCTCGCGGCCGGCGATTCGCTCGCCGCCCGCGAGTACTTCCTCCGGGCCCTCGAGCTGCAGCCCGCCTTCCCGGCCGCCCGGGAGATCCTCGACCGTCTCGACCGCGGCGGCGCGGCACCCGCGGCCGGCACCGGGCGAGGCACGGCCGCCCGCCCCGGTTTCGGCGCCACGCTCACCGAGGCGAGCTACGAGGAGATCGGCCTGAAAGGTCTCGCCGTCGGCGCGGTGGACGCGAGCGGCGCCGCCGCACGGGCCGGCATCCAGACCGGAGACCTCCTGCTGCGGGCCGACGGACGGCCGCTCGCGAAGAGCCAGGATCTCCTCGATCTCGTCCGGAGCGCCAAGCGCGGGCAGGTCGTGGCGATCGACCTCCTGCGGGCCGGGCGCCCGCTGCGGGTCTCCGTCAGGCTCGACTGACGCCGCCGGCGAGGCCTTCCAGATAGGCCGCGCGGTAGCGGGCCGCCACCTGATCCCAGGTCAGCTCGCGTTCGGTGAGGCTCCGTCCCCCGGTGCCGAGCCGCTGGCGCAGCTCGGGAGCCGCCAGCAGCCGGTCGAGCGCCGCGGCGAGGCCAGGACCGTCCCCCTCGGCGACCAGCAGCCCGGTCTCCTCCGGCCGCACGGCCTGCGGGATGCCGGAGACCGCGGTGGCGACCACCGGCAGCGCCGAGGCCATCGCCTCGAGGATCACGTTCGGCAGCCCGTCCACGTTCCGCCGTGAATCGTGGACCGCCGGCAGCGTGAAGAGATCGGCGGCGCGGAAGAGATCCGGGAGGTCGTCGTGACCGACCGCGCCGGGGAAATGGACCCGCGGCTCGCCCGCCAGCGCCGACCGGAACGCCGGCAGCCGATCGCCCGCCCCGGCGAGGACCACGTGCAGACCGGGATGCCGGGCGAGCAGCCCGGGCAGCTCCGGCACCAGCACCTGATACCCCTTCTTCGTCGCCATCCGCCCGACCGAGAGCAGCACGGTCGCCGTCGCCGGGATCCCCAGCCGCTCGCGCCAGTCGCACCGCTGCGGCGCGCCGGGCGCGAACTTCCGGCTGTCGACCCCGTACGGGATCACGTGCGCCCGCGCCGGCGGAAAGCCGAGCGCGCAGACCCGCTCCACGAGCTCCGGCGAGCAGCCGGTGAGGACGGCCGTGCGGGCGAGCGCCGCGGCCGTCAGCCGGCGGACGCCTCGCCGCTCGGCCACGAAGACGTCGCTCCCGTGCAACCCCACCGCGAGAGGGGCCGTTCCCGTCGCTCCGGCCGCGGCGAGGGCGTTGGGCACCACCCAGTGCGCCTGCACGAGGTCGCAGTCGCCGCGCCGGCAGGCCCGGGCCACCGCCCGGCGCGCCGCGAGCAGGTAGAGGGGCGTCACGAGCCCGGCGAGCGGGCGGATCGTCTCGTCGGCGTCGAGGCTCCGGGAGTAGCCGATCACCTCCAGGGCCGCCGGCGCGTAGCGGAAAGTGCGCACCGTCACGCCGTCGTCGTCCCAGCCGGCCGCGACCCCGCGGGCGTGGGGGGCGAGCACGGTCACCCCGTCGCCGCCCCGGACGAGCGCCCGGGCGAGGTCGCGGATGAACGGCCCGGAGGTATCCCCGGCGTGACGGGGATAGGTCTGGGTCAGGAAGACGATCCGCAGCCGCGACTCAGCCATCGACCTCGCGCACCGAGTAGCTGTCGGTGCGCCGGAACTGCTTGTGGGTGAGCATCTCGCCGAGCAGGCCGGTGGTGAGCACCTGGATCCCCACCAGCATCAGCAGGACCCCGAGCAGCAGCAGCGGCCGGTTCGAGAGCGCCTCTCCCCGCAGCCAGAGGAAGGCGAGGTAGAGGTTGATCAGGCAGCCGCCGGCGAAGCTGGCCAGCCCGATCAGCCCGAAGAGGTGGAGCGGCCGGCGGGTGTACTTGGTGATGAAGAGCACGGTGATCAGGTCGAGCAGCCCCTTGTAGAGGCGATCCCAGCCGTACTTGCTCACCCCGTGGCGGCGCGGGTGGTGCCGGACCTCGATCTCCCCCACCCGGAAACCGCGGCGGCTGGCGAGCACCGGGATGTAGCGATGCAGCTCGCCGTAAACCGCCACCTCGGCCAGGACCTCCCGGCGATACGCCTTGAAACCGCAGTTGAAGTCGTGGATCGGGACCTGCGCGAGGTGGCGGGTCACCCAGTTGAAGAGCAGGGACGGATACCGCTTGCCCGCCGGATCGAGCCGCCGCCGCTTCCAGCCGGAGACGAGATCGAGATCCTGTTCCTCGAGCGTCTGGAGAAAGCGGGGGATCTCGTCGGGGTCGTCCTGGAGATCGCCGTCCATCGTCACCAGCAGCCGCCCGCGGCAGTGATCGAAGCCGGCGGAGAGCGCCGCGGCCTTGCCGAAGTTCCGCCGCAACCGCACCAGCCGGACCTGGGGGTCGCGGCGACGGGCCGCTTTCACCTCTTCGGCGGTACCGTCGCGGGAGCCGTCGTCGACGAAGACGATCTCGAAGGAGCGGCCGGCGGCGCCGAGCACCGCGGCGACCCGTTCGGCCAGGATTCCGACCGTGGCGGCTTCGTCGAGGACCGGCACCAGGACCGAGATCTCGGGCGCCGGGTCAGCCGCCGTCGCGCCGCCCGGTCCGCGCTCGCCCACCCCGTCGGCCGCCGTCATGGCACGCATTCTAGCTTGGAATCGGAGGCCGGCCGGCGCCGCTGACGACCGCGTGGTGTAACCTTCGCACGGCGGTACCAGACAGCGCTGGCGCGTGAGCACGACGACCCTCTTCTCCCACCTCAAGGGACCGTTCAGCTTCCTGGCCCGGGATCCGGCGGAGATCCTCCGGCTCGTTCCCGACGCCGAGCGCTCCCTGCCGCTGCCCCAGCGGATCTACCTGGAGGACGAGGCGGCGACGCCGCTGATGGGCTTCCCCGTCCTGCTCTCCCCGCAGCTCCGGGCGCTCGAGGAGGCGCTCGAGGCGTACCTGCGCTTCGAAGAGGTCGTCCAGCTCGCGGTCTTCACCCGCCGGCCGTTCGATCCGAACGCCTACGCCACGGCGTGGGAGCGTTACCGGGCGCTGCTCGCCCGGGCCACCGAGAACACCACGACTTCGAGCTACGGGCGGCGCTTCCTCGCCATCTTCTGGCTCCACCATTCGCTCGCGGTGGCCCGGGTGCTGCGCGAGACGCCGCGCCGGGTCCGGCGCCAGGATGCCGGCGTCGGACGGGAGCACGGGGAGAGCATCCGCTACCAGGTGCTCGACAAGTTCCTGGATCGCGCCGTCAAGGTCACCTACGACATCGTCGACCGGCTCGCGGCGGAGACCGAGGAGGTCGAGGAGGAGCTCTTCCCCGCGCTCTTCACCCGCCTGCGCGACAACGTCCTCATCTTCACCGAGGATCACATCGGGCCGCAGCTCGGTGAGCTAACCGGCTATTTCTCGGGCCAGCTCTGCATCGACGGCCGTCTGTTTCGGGAGCGGCTCACCGCCACCGAACAGTGGCTCGGACGGGAGCTGCGGGCCGATCCCATCCTGCCGAGCACCGCGCGGCTGCTCGGCGGCAATCCGGAGGGCGAGCCGCGCGAGCTGTTGCTCATCCGCGGCTTTCTCTCCCTCCTCGCGCTGCGCCCCCGCTACGACCCCCAGCAGCTCCTCCCGCTCGAACAGGTGCGGATCTGGGAGCGGCTGCTCGTCAAGCTCAAGGAGTTCGAGCTCTTCCACGCCCTGCGACGGCTCGTCATCGGGCTGGAGCCGGACGGCGGCGGGCTGATCGCGCGCGACCGCAGCCTCGGCCGGTTCGGCATCGGCCCGCAGACGATCCGGGTCTCCCAGTCCACCCGGCCGCTCGACTTCCTCGCGCCCTGGGTCGTGGACCCCCTGGTCTCCCGCTTCGGGATGATCTACGACATCAGCGATTTCACGGAGACGATCTCGACGCTGCGCCGCTCCGAGGCCTCGGTCCAGGATCGCTCCTTCCGGCAGCTCTTCCTCTTCCAGCGCCGGATCCACCGCATCGCGCAGCAGCACCGGGCCAAGATGGAGAAGTATCTCGGCGACGGCGCTTTCTTCTCCGCCCGCGATGCCGCACCGATGCTCGCCTTCGCCATCCAGGTGCAGCGGCTCTACGCCCGGGCCCGCCGCGAGGGGTTCTCCTTCGCCCGCGGCCTGCGGATCGCCCTCAACTACGGGCAGTACCGGCTGCTGCCGGTGCAGGTCGGCCGGGACGGCGACCAGGAACGGTACGAGTTCTTCGGCCAGGGCGTCGTCGAGCTCTCCCGGCTGACCACCGGCAAGGCGGCCAAGGAGGTCGACGAGCTCAAGACGTTCCTCATCACCCACGGCTACCCGGAAGGCACCGTGAACCGCTTCTTCGCTCCCCTCGCCTCCCACGGCCTCGACCTCGTGGACCGCCAGGAGGAGACGCGGGAGTTCTACGCCTACCTCAATCGCACCGGTTCGCTGGTCAACGAAGGGATCGTCGCCACCGGCGGTTTCGTCGAGCACCTCGACCGTGAAGGCGCCGCCCACCGGCTCTTTGCGGCCCACGAGAGCGGCCGGGCCTATATCGCCCTCTATCTCCCCGGCCCCGCCGGCAGCCTGCTCGTGGGGCTGCGCAAGCTCGGCAACGCCAACCTCAAGGGCCTCGACCGCCTCTCGGTCTACGAGGTCGTCGACGGCGCGGCGTGGGCCGACGACACGCTCGTGAGCCTGAGCGGGGGAAAGCTCGTCGAACGCCTGGAGCGGGATTTCATCCACCGCCGCACGGGAACCGCCTCCTAGGTCCGCCTCTCCCCCCTCAGGAGAAAAGGCGCGCGAGCAGCTCGGCCACGTCGTCGACCGCCACCGGCTGCACGCCCCGGGGCGCCCGTGGCGTCTCGGTGCCGCGAGGCAGGAAGGCGCGCCGGAAATCGAGCGCGGCCGCTTCGCGCAGCCGCACTTCCGCCTGCGATACCGGCCGGACCTCCCCGAGCAGACCGATCTCGCCGAAGAAGACGGCATCGGCGGGCAGCGTCCGGCCGCTCACCGCCGAGGCGAGCGCGGCGGCGACCGCGAGATCGGTCGCCGGCTCGCGCAGGCTGAGCCCGCCGACCACGTTGAGGAAGACGTCCCGGTCGGCGAGCGCGAGATCCGCGTACTTCTCCAGCACCGCGACCAGCAGCACGACGCGGCCGCCCTCGAGACCGACCGCCATCCGCCGGGGTGCGGGGAAGCTCGTCGGGGTCACGAGCGCCTGCACCTCGACGAGCAGCGGCCGCGACCCCTGGAGGCAGGCGGCGACCGCCGAGCCGGGCGCGCCGCTGCGGCGCCGGGCGAGCAGGACCCGGGAGGGGTCGGTGAGCGCCGCGAGGCCGTTGTCGTGCATCTCGAAGAGCGCCACCTCGCCGGTCGGGCCGAACCGGTTCTTCGTCGCCCGCAGGAGGCGGTACTCGCCGCCGTGATCCCCTTCGAAGGAGAGCACGGTGTCGACGAGATGCTCGAGCGACTTCGGACCGGCGATCGCCCCCTCCTTGGTGATGTGGCCGACGAGGAAGAGCGCCAGCCCGGAGCGCTTCGCGAGCTCGGTGAGCCGGTTGGCGCAATGGCGGACCTGGCTCACCGTTCCAGGCGGGCTTTCGAGCTCGGCGCTGCGCAGCGCCTGGATCGAGTCGACGAGGAGGATCCGGGGAGCGCGCTCTTCCACCGCTCCGAGGACCTCTTCGAGACCGGTCTCGCCGGCGACCAGCACGCCCCCTTCCGCGCAGCCGAGCCGCTCGGCCCGCAGCCGCAGCTGCCGTGGCGACTCCTCGGCGCTCACGTAGAGGGTCGTCAGGCCCTCGCGGCCGAGGGCATCGGCGACCTGGAGCAGCAGGGTCGACTTGCCGATCCCGGGCTCGCCGGCGAGCAGCACGACCCCGCCGGCGACGACGCCGCCGCCGAGCACCCGGTCGAGCAGCGGGAGACCGCTCGAGAAGCGGGCCACCGCCTCCCTCGCCACCTCGGCGAGCGGCTGCACCCGCGCCCGCGCCCCTTTCTGTCCGCTGCGCCGCCCCCGCGGAGCGGGCTCCGCCGTTTCGGAGAGCGAGCCCCAGGCGCCGCACTCCGGGCAGCGGCCGAGCCATTTGCTCGTGACATGGCCGCACGCCTGACAGAGATAGCCGCCGCTCCGGGTCATCAGAACTTCGGCACCGAACCGAGCAGGTACTTCAGGTCGCGATCGGTCCAGCGCACGCCGGCGCCCACGAAGAACGACTCGTAGTCGCGCACGAGGAAGTCGTCATAGCCGCCCCGCAGATAGACGTTCGGTGTCACGTCCCAGCGCAGGCTGGCGCGCAGGTGCGGATCGCGATCGAGCTCCCGGTTGAAATCGAACGCTTCGAGCGAGAGCCAGAGCCTTTGCTCGACCAGCCCGTAATCGACCTGCGCCCCGGCCCGCGACTCGATCAGCCCGGCCCAGAGCCGGCCCCGCTGGTTGGCGAAGGGGAGGCCGAGGAGCGCCGAGAAGAGCCGCTTGCTCCGGTCGATCGACACCCGGTTCAACGTGACCGTCTCGAGACTGCCGTCGGGGCGCTCGATCGTGTAGTACGTCTCCTTCTCCACCACCCGGCCGCGCGGATCGCTCACCAGCTCGACCCGGTAGAAGCGGTCGCTCTCGCGGCCGTGCGGCAGCAGATCGAGACGGAAGGCGGCGCGGCTGTCGTCGAGGTCGGTATAGGCGAGCCCTTCGAGGCCGAGCTCGAGCTCGAGCTTCTGGATCCTGCCGAGTGTGTCGGTGAGGGTGTCGACCCCCTTCTCCACGCTCTGGAGCGCCGTCACCAGCTCGGTGTGCGCCTCCTCGCTGTTGACGAGCTTGCCGATCGTCCCCTCGCCGCGGGCGATCCGGCCGGAGATCTCGTTGAGGTTCTCCACCGAGGTGTGCATCTTCTCGGTGAGGGAGCGGATGTTCGTCATGCTCCCCCGCAGGTCGTCGCGGTTCTCCGCCATGAGCGTCTCGACCTGGGAGAGGGTGCGTTCGATCTGTGCGGTCAGCCGTGGCAGCTCGTCGGCGAGGGTGGCGCTGAACCGCTCGAAGTTGCGCACGGTCCCGTCGAGGCTGGCACGGTTGGCGACGACCAGCGCCCGGATCTCGTCGGCGGTCTGCCGGAACGAGGCGATGAGCCCGCCGATCCCGCCCTCTCCCTCGCCGCCACCCCCCGCGAGCGAGCTGGTGACGTTCTGGATCGAGTCGCCGATCGATTCGAGCTTCGCCATCGCCTGATCGAAGGAGATCGGCGTCTCGCCGGCGATCGTCTCTCCGGCGGCAAGGGGCCGGCCGCCGTCGGGGCCGGGGATCAGCTCGACGTACTTGTCGCCGAGCAGCCCCATGTTCGAGACGAGCGCCCGCGTCCCTTCGACGAGCGTCATCGGCGTCTCCAGCAGCAGCGTCACCCGCGCCCGGCGGCCTTCGAGGCGGATCCCGTCCACCCGCCCGACGCGTACCCCCGCCACCCGCACCGCGGACTTGTCGTCGAGTCCGGCCACCGAATCGAAGAGCGCGTCCACCCGCTGGCCGGCGCTGCCCCAGAGGTTCAGGTCCTCGATCCGCAGCACGAGCCAGCCGAGGACCAGCAGGCAGATGGTCATGAAGATCCCGACTTTCAGCGCCTGATTCATCGCGTGGCTCCCGCTCGCCTCAGTCCGAGAGCGGACCGTCGGCCCGGCCCTCGATGAACTGCTGTACCCGCCCGTCCGGGCACGCCCGGATCTCCTCCGGCGTGCCGATGGCGATGATCCTTCCTTCGTGCAGCATGCCGATCCGGTCGGCGATCCGGAAGGTGCTCTTCATGTCGTGGGAGATCGTCACCGTGGTCGAACCGAGCGACCGGCGCAGGTCGACGATCACCCCGTCGATCACCGCCTTGATCACCGGATCGAGGCCCGTGGTCGGCTCGTCGAAGAGGAGGATCTTCGGGGTGAGGGCGATCGCCCGCGCGAAGCCCGCCCGGCGCCGCATCCCGCCCGAGAGCTGCGCCGGCAGCTTCTTCTCGGCGCCTTCGAGATGGACGAGGTCGAGGCACTCCCCGACCCGCGCCGCGATCCGCTCGCGCGGCCAGCCGGCGCGCCGCAGCGGGAACGCCACGTTCTCCCAGACCGTCATCGAGTCGAAGAGCGCGCCCTCCTGGAACGCCATGCCGAAGCGCCGCCGGAAGGTGGTGATCTCCCGGTAGTCGAGATCGGCGAGGCGGACGCCGTCGACCTCGACGGTGCCGGCGTCGGGCGCGAGGAGACCGATCATGTGCTTGAGCAGGACGCTCTTGCCCGTGCCCGAGCCGCCGATCACCACGAGCGACTCCCCTTCGTGGACGTCGAGGTCGAGCCCCGCGAGGACCCGCTTCCCCCCGAAGCTCTTCGCGACCCCCCGCAGCCGGATCTGGACCGGTTTCGCCGTCATCTCAGTAGAGGAGCTTGGTCAGGAAGAAGTCGGAGACGAGGATCGTGATCGAGGCGAGCACGACCGCCCGTGTCGTCGAACGCCCGACCCCCTCCGCCCCGCCGGTGGTGTAGAACCCCTTCTGACAACCGACGATCGCGATCAGGAGGCCGAAGACGGCCGACTTCACGAGGCCGGAGGACACGTCGTTCCAGTCCATGAACTGGAAGGTGTTGGCCATGTAGGTGACCGGGTTGGCGCCGAAGAGGCCGACCGAGACGACGTACCCCCCCGCGATCCCGATGCCGTTGGCGAGGATCACGAGCGCCGGCAGCATGAGCGTCGCCGCCCACGCCCGGGGGACCATGAGGTAGTGGACCGGATCGGTCGCGAGGACCTCGAGGGCGTCGATCTGCTCGGTCACCCGCATCGTCCCGAGCTCCGCCCCCATCGCCGAGCCGCAGCGCCCCGCCAGGATCAGCGCCGAGAGCACGGGGGCGAGCTCGCGCACCATCGAGATCGCGACCAGCGACCCCACGTACCCCTCGGCGTTGAATCGCTTCAGCGTCGCGAAGGTCTGGAGCGCCATCACCCCGCCGGTGAAGAGCGCGGTGAGGAGCACCACCGGCACCGAGTCGACGCCGATGCGCACCATCTGGGTGCCGAGCTGCCGGAAGTCGTACGGCGGCCGCGGTGTCCAGGCGAAGACCCGCCAGAGGAGGACGAAGAACCGCCCGACCTCGACGAAGAAGGCTTCGATCCGCGGTCGCAGCCAGCCGCTCATCGCACCCTCTCCACGAGCCGCGAGCGGAGCGCCGTGCAGTTGCCGGCGGCGAGGTAGCGTCGCGGCAGACGCTGGCCGAGGAGGCAGAGCAGCTCGTAGGGCACCGTCCCCGCCCGGTCGGCCAGCTCGTGGAGGGTGATCTCCTCCTCCCCCTGCCGGCCGAGGAGGACCGCCACGTCCCCCTCCACCGCGTCGGTGTCGGTGACGTCGAGCAGCACCATGTCCATCGAGACGGCGCCGGCCAGCGGCACCCGCCGGCCGCCCACGAGCGCGTCGGCGCCATGGCTCAGGTGCCAGGAGTAGCCGTCGGCGTAGCCGACCGGGAGCACCGCCAGCCGGCTCGTCCGCGCCGCCCGCCAGCGCCCGCCGTAGCCGGCGCGGGTTCCGGGCGGCACCTCCCGCAGCTGGACGATCCGCGCCGAGGCCGAGAGCACCGGGCGCAGACCGGTCATCCGGCGGGCGGGATCGGCGCCGTAGAGCGAGAGCCCGAGGCGGACGAGGTCGCAGCCGCCGAGCGGACGATGGAGAGCCGCGGCGCTGTTGGCGATGTGCGTGAGAACGGACTCGCGCTCCGCCGGCGTGAGCAGCTCGCGCAGCGCGGCGAACCGGGCCTCCTGGACCGGGGTGTGCGGGCTCTCGAGATCGTCGGCCTCGGCCAGATGGGACATCAGCCCGGCGAGGTGCAGATGGGGCGTACGCCGTACGGTCTCGAGCGCCGCCGCCAGCTCCTCCGGCGGGATCCCGAGGCGGCTCATGCCGGTGTCGACCTTCAGATGGATGGCGAGCGGCTTCGCGCTGCCGGCGGCGGCCTCGACCCAGATCGCGAGCTGGCTCGCGCTGGCGACCGCCGGCACGAGACCGAACTTCCGCACCAGCGGCACCTGCGGCGGCTGCACCGTGCCGAGCACAAGGATCGGCGTCGTCACCCCGGCGCGCCGCACCTCGGCCCCCTCCTCGACGAGCGCCACCGCGAGCCACTCCACCCCGCCCGCGGCGAGCGCCCGCGAGATCTCGGCGGCGCCGTGCCCGTAGGCGTTCGCCTTCACCACCGCCATCCGGCGGGCGGGGCTCACATGCCGGCCGAGGAGCTCCAGGTTCGCGCGCAGCGCGTCGAGATCGACGGTGAGCCACGCGGGCCGGAGCGCGGCGAGATCGCGCACGTCGCCGTCAGCCACCGGCGTGCTCGTCACGCGCATCGCGGTTCACGAAGCGGGAGGTCTGGCCGAGGAAGACGAGCGGCACCGTGCCGATCGGCCCGTTGCGGTGCTTGGCGATGATCAGGTCGGCGAGGCCCGCGTCGGCGGCATCCTTCGAGTAGTACTCCTTGCGAAAGATGAACGCCACGAGGTCGGCGTCCTGCTCGATCGATCCCGACTCCCGCAGGTCGGAGAGCTGCGGCAGGCGGTCGTCGCCGGTGCGCCGTTCGGGCTGGCGGGAGAGCTGGGAGAGCACCAGCACCGGCACGTCGACCTCCTTGGCGAGCTGCTTGAGACCGCGGGTAATCGCCGAGACCTCGAGCACCCGGCTCTCGTAACGCCCCCCCGCCTGCATGAGCTGCAGGTAGTCGATGACGAGCAGGTCGAGACCCTTCTCCGCCTTCAGCCGGCGCGCCTTCGAGGCGATCTCGAGCAGCGTCTGACTGGCCGAGTCGTCGATGTAGAGCGGCCCCTGCCGCAGGTCGTTGAGGACCTTGATCGCCTTGCTCCACTGCTGACGCGAGAGATGCCCGCTCCGCAGCCGGCTGAACGGCACCTCCGCCTCCGCGCAGAGGATGCGCAGCGCGAGCTCGTGCTGCCCCATCTCGAGCGAGAAGATCCCGACCGGCTTGCCGAGCCGGAACGCCACGTGCTGCGCGATGTTCAGCGCGAGGCTGGTCTTGCCCATCCCCGGCCGGCCGGCGAGGATGATGAGGTTGCCCCGGTGGAGGCCATGGGTCATCTGGTCGAAGTCGATGAAACCGGTCTCCAGGCCGATCAGCGCCTTGTCGGGGCGTTCCTCGATGATCTCGAGCGTCTCGTCGGCGATGCGGGCGAACGGCACGAACCCCCGCTTGAGCGCCTTCTCGCCCAGGGCGAAGACCGCCTGCTCGGCCCGTCCGAGCGCCCCCTGCGCGTCGAGCCCGCCGTCGAGGCAGTCCCGGGTGATGTCGCGACAGACCTCGATCAGGCTCCGCCGCACCGCCCGCTCCTTGACGATCTCGATGTAGGTCTCGATCCGTCCGAGATCGGGCAGATCGACGTCGAGGGTCGCGAGGTAGGCGAGCCCGCCGGCCTCCTCCAGCTTCGCCGCCTGCTCCAGCGCCGCCTGCAGGGTGCGGACGTCGGGCGCGACCTGCTCCTCCTGCAGGTCGAGCATCGCCTGATAGATGAGCCGGTGGCGCTGGTGGTAGAAGTCGTCGACCGTCAGGCGGGCGGAAACCGCCGGCAGCAGCCGCGGGTCGAGCAGCGCCGCGGCGAGCACGGCGCGCTCGGACTCTTCGCTCTGCGGCAGCGTCGGTTGGGCGGGGAGGCTCTCGATCATCGGCGCAGGGGGAAGGTGATTCTGTCCGACGCTTCCGGATCGATCAAGCCGATGGTGCCGGAGGCGGGATTCGAACCCGCACGCCCGAAGGCGGAGGATTTTAAGTCCCCTGCGTCTGCCGTTCCGCCACTCCGGCTCCCGGTGGGATCGTAGACGAAAGCGGCACCCGGCAGGCACCCCGACGCCGGTCGGCAGCGCGTTCCATGCTGGCGGCGGAGAGGAGGTTGGAGGCGACGGCCGGAATCGAACCGGCGAATGAGGGTTTTGCAGACCCTTGCCTTACCACTTGGCTACGTCGCCCCGAGGCGCTGAGGGCCGCCCGCGGCGGCCCTCTCGTATCGAGACTCGGTGCCGGCCGATGCGGCGGCGGCCGGCGCCGTGGAAGCTATCTGGAGCGGGAAACGGGACTTGAACCCGCGACCCCAACCTTGGCAAGGTTGTGCTCTACCACTGAGCTATTCCCGCCCACCCGAGGCGGAAGGATATGAACAGCGCCGGAGCCTGTCAAGCCGACGTGGGCACCGGGAAGGCGTCGCGCACGAGCGTGACCTCCCAGCCGCCATCGGCGCGGCGATCGAGACCGAGGACATCGAAACGGCACGGCCCCGGCCACGGATGGGCGACGAGATAGAGCGCGGCGGCGCGGGCTAGCCGCCGCTGCTTGGCGATCCCCACCGCCGCGATCGCCGGTCCGAACCGGTCCGAGAGCCGCGCCTTCACCTCGACGAAACAGAGGGTGTCGCCCTCGCGCGCGACGAGGTCGATCTCGCCGCCGTGGTTGCGAACGTTGCGCTCGACGATCCGGAACCCGCGCGCGGTGAGCCACTCCTCGGCCACCTGCTCGCCCGCCCCTCCCCGCGCCCGGGTGTGCGGCGCCCGGCCGAGGTCGTCGAGCCGGCTCATCGCCGTTTCCAGCGTGGTCCGTTCGGGGTGTCCTCGACCACCACGCCGAGCGCCGCGAGCTGATCCCGGAGCCGGTCGGCCTCCGCCCAGTCGCGGCCGCGGCGCGCCGCCTCCCGCGCGGCGACCAGCTCCTCGACTTCTGCTTCTGCCGGTCCCGCCTCCGCGCGCTCCGGCCAGCGGCTCGCGTCGAAGACGCCGAAGACCTCGTCGGCCCGCGCCAGCGCGGCGAGCAGGCGTTCGCGGTCACCGGCGCCGAGGGCCTCCCGGTCGATCGCGCCGTTGACCTCGCGGATCCACTCGAAGAGCGCCCCCAGCGCGCCGGAGACGTTCAGATCGTCGGCCAGCGCGGCGTCGAACCGCTCTTCGAACGCCGTGGTGAGCGCCGCGAGCGCGGGGCCGCCGGCGGCCGCCTCCCGGGCGTGTTCCAGGCGGAACCGGAAGTCGTCGATCCGGCGCAGCGCCGCCCCGGCCGCCTCCAGCGACGGGAAGGTGAAGTTCAGCTTCTGGCGGTAATGCACCGACTGCATCAGATAGCGCACCCCCCGCAGCCGGGCGCCGCGCGCCAGGAGATCGTCGAGGGTGTACTGGTTGCCGAGCGACTTCGACATCTTCTCGCCGTCGACGAGGAGATGCTCGCTATGCACCCAGTAGCGGACATATTTCACCCCCGTCGCGCCTTCGCTCTGGGCGATCTCGTTCTCGTGGTGGGGAAAGATGTTGTCGACGCCGCCGCAGTGGAGGTCGAACGTCTCGCCGAGGTACTTCATCGCCATCGCCGAACACTCGATGTGCCAGCCCGGACGCCCCGGTCCCCAGGGCGAATCCCAGGCGGGCTCTCCCTCCTTGGCCCCCTTCCAGAGCACGAAGTCGCGCACGTCCTCCTTCTCGTACTCGTCGCTCGCGACCCGTTCCCCGCGGCGTACCGCCTCCGGGTCGATCCCGGAGAGCCGGCCGTAGTCGGGATCGCTCGCGATCCGGAACCAGACCGAGCCGTCGCTCACGTACGCGGCACCCCGCTCGACGAGACGGGCGACGAGGGCGATCATCTCCGGCACGTGCTCGGTCGCCTTCGGATACCGCTCCGCCCGCCGCACCTGCAGCCGGTCGAGATCGGAGAAGAACGAGGCGATGTACGGCTCGGTATAGGCGGCGAGCGTCACCCCCTGCTCCGCCGCCGCCCGGATCGTCTTGTCGTCGACATCGGTGAGATTCATCACCTGCCGCACGCGGTATCCCAGATGGGTGAAGGTGCGACAGAGGAGGTCTTCGAAGAGGAAGGTGCGGAGGTTGCCGATGTGGGCGTGGTTGTAGACCGTGGGGCCGCAGGTGTAGAGGCGGACCTCGCCCGCGACCAGCGGCACGAAGCGCTCCAGACGGCGTCCGTAGGTGTTGAAGAGGGTCAGGCTCTTGGGCGCGCTCACAGCCGTATCTCCACCGAGCCCGCCTGCCAGACCACTTCGTCCAGCACCGCAGCGCGCTCGTCGTAGGCGGCGTTGGCGGAGAAGGCAAAGGTTCCGCTGCCGCTCGCGATCGGAACCAGCTCCAGCGTAAGCAGGGGACCGGTGGCCGTCACCCCCGATACCGCTCCGAGGCGGGTGAGGCCGACCACCAGATGACCGTTCTCGCCCGCCGCCACCTGCAGCGACGTGGCCGCCCCGTCGGTGTTGAGCACGACCCCTTCCGTGGCCCGCTCGAAACGAAGCTGCGCGGCCGGGAAGCGCAGGTCGAAGGCGAGGCCGTAGAGGCCGGCGACCTGGTTGGCCCGCACCTCCAGATAGAGCCGGGAGACGCCGCTTCCGGCGCCGGCGCCGAGGGTGATCGTGCCCGGTCCCCCGCTGCCGGCGGGCTGGAAGGTGACGGTGGGCGTTGCCGGCTGCGTCGGGGTCTTCCCGCCGCCACCCCCGCCTCCGCCACAGGCCGGCAGGCAAAGCGCGAGGAGAGAGATCACGACGAGCCGACAGCGGCGGGTCAGGGCCATGGGGATCCTCCTGCCGGTCACGCCGAACGGTTCATCGCCGGCTGGGCCGCCACCACGGATTCGGCCGGAGCGCCGAAGAGGCGCCGGAGCCGCCGCCGGGCGAGCTCGCCCCGCAACCCGCGCAACCGGTCCACGAAGAGTACCCCGTCCAGGTGATCGAGCTCGTGGCAGAGGGCGCGGGCGAGCAGCCCGCTGCCGGCGAGCTCGAACGGACTTCCGTCGAGCCCCTGGGCGGAGAGACGGACCGTGGCGGGACGCCGAACCCTCTCCGTGAGGCCGGGGATCGACAGGCAGCCCTCGGGGTCCACCTGGCTGCCGCTCGTGGCGAGCAGCACCGGATTGACGAGCAGGTGCAGAGCGGCGGGGTCTTCACCGACCGAGAGGTCGACCGCCAGCAGGCGCAGATCGCTGCCGATCTGAGGGGCCGCGAGGCCGAGACCGGGGGCGGCGTGCAGGGTGGCGACCAGATCGCCGGCCAGACGCCGCAACTCCGCGTCGAACCGGGTGACCGGCCGGCACCGCCGTCGTAGGATCGGGTCCGGATAGAGGACGATCGGCCGGATCGTCATCACTCCTCGTTCGGCCGCTCCAGCCGCCGCACCATCAGCGCGAGCTCCTGGTCGTTCCGCTGGCCCCGGAGGGCATCGAGCAGACCCCGCGGATCGGGATTGCCGAGCAGCACCTTCTCGAGCCCCGGGCGGGTGAGCGCCAGCACCGTCACCGGCTCCCGGGCGATCAGCGTGGCCGGCCAGGGACGCTGTTCGAGCAGCGGCCAGTCGCCGAGCAGATCGCCGGTGGTGAACGAGCGCAGGCTCTCGGCCCGCGGCCCGTCCCCGCCGGTCACCGCCTCCACGAGCCCGGAGACGACCAGGAACAGGACGCGATCGGTACCGCCGCGCACCGCCAGGGTCCGGCCGGCCTCGTACGAGCGCAGCTCGAGCCCGGAAGCGAACTTCCGCAGCTGTTCCGGCGGCAGCCGCTGGACGAGAGCGGTCGGAGCGAGCTTCTTCCAGACCATCTGCAGCTCCACCGGGGAGAGCCGTTCGAGCGCGCTCCCTTCGACCGTTCCCGCGAGCCCCTCGATGAAGAAGCTGCGGCTGTGCTCGAGCTGCTTGAGCGCCTGGAGGCGGACCACCCGCTTCTGGAGCCCCTCGTCGAGCGGGGCCAGCTTCTGCGCCTTCGCCAGCGCCGCGATCGCCTTGTCGTAGAAGCCGTCCTCGCTGTAGCAGTCGGCCACGTAGGTGTAGATATCGACCGCCTTCAGCCCGTGCCCCCGGACGACGCAGACCTCGGCGAGCCGCAGCTGCGAATAGAGATCGCGAGGGGTCTTCTTCAGCTTCTCCTGGAGCCGCTGCTCGGCCTCTTCGTATCTTTCGAGGACGATCAGGTCCTCGATCGAGTACTCCGCCTCGCGAGGTCCGCCGCCACCACCCTTGAAGATCTTCTTGAAGGCCATGTCCGGGACCGTTCTCAGATCGGGACGCTATCTCGCAACCACAACCCGGTCAAGGATTTGCACCCGCGGGAGGGATTCGGCCCGAATCGGCCGTACCGCTGGCCGCGGCTGGCATCTCGCTTGCTTTCCCACCACGGCGGAAGCGTACCGACCAGGGAGGATCCCGAAATGCGCCGCTCTCTCAGCCTCCTGCCCCTCCTCTTCGCCACGGTGATCGCGCTGCCGGCTCCGGCGGCGGCCAGCGACGAAGAGAACTACGGCTTCCTGCGCCTCGTCGAGGGCACGGTCACGGTTCTCTCCGTGGACGGCTCGGCGGAGGATGCCGAGGCGAACCTCCCCCTGCTCACCGGCGACCAGCTCGCGCTCGCCGACGGCGCCCGCCTCGAAGCGATCCTCGCCGATCGTACCCGGCTGCGTCTCGAAGGCGACAGCGAACTGCGCCTGACCGCGATCGCCTTCTCCGCCGACGGCGACGCCCGGCAGACGCGTCTCGATCTTCGCCGGGGCACGCTCCTGCTCGTGGTCACCGACGAGGCTCTCGGCGACGAGCTGCCGCGTATCGACGTCGCCAACGCGACGCTCTACCTGCTCGCCCCCGGAGAGTACCGGGTCGAGAGCGACGGCGGCGGCTGGAGTCAGCTCGTGGTGCGCCAGGGCGCGGCGGAGGTCGTCACCGAGCGCGGCTCGGTGCAGGTCGCGGCCGGCTCCGCGGCGACGATCGAGGGCGAGCGGTGGGCCGCGGCCCGGATCGGCCCGGCCCCGGCCGAAAGCGGACTCGAGCGGTGGGCCCGGGCTGCCGGAAACGGAAGCGCGCAGACGGTCCGCTACGTCGACTCCTCGCTCGCCTACGCCGCTTCCGACCTCGACGAGTACGGCACCTGGGTCTCGGTCGACTCCTCCTGGGCCTGGCGCCCCCGGGTGGCTTCGGACTGGCGGCCGTACTGGAACGGGCGCTGGGTCTACACCCCGAGCGGTCTCACCTGGGTCTCCTACGACCCCTGGGGCTGGGTGCCGCACCATTACGGGACCTGGTCGCTCTCTCCCGCCTACGGCTGGGTCTGGTACCCCGGCTACACCTACTCTCCCGCCTGGGTCTACTGGTACTGGGGAGACCGGTGGGCGGGCTGGTGCCCGGTCGGCTACTACACCCGCTACTACCGTGGTCCCCTCTGGTCGGCCGGCTTCCGCTGGGGTCCGTACGGCTGGGCCGGCGGCGGGTTCGGGCTCTGGAGCCACTGGAGCTTCTCCCCCTCCCACCGCATCCACGACCGCCGGGATCGCCGCCATCCCCACTGGCGGGCCCACGAGGTCGAGCGCGAGCTCGGCCGCCCGACGCTGCCCCGGGGCCTCGTGACCACCGATACGCGCGGGCTCGATCCCGCCCGGCTGCGGGAAGGCCGTTCCGCCCGTGATCTGCTCTCGGAGCGGAACCCCGGCTTCCGCCGGGTGGCCAACGAGCTGCCCGACGTGACCGATTTCGTCGCCCGCCGGCGGGATCTCTCTCCGGAGGTTCGGGAGCGGATGCAGCCCCGGCCCGACGACCGGCAGCGGCTGCGCGGCACCCCGCTCGACGTCGACGCCACCGCCCGCCGCACCGATCGGCCGCAGCCCGGCTGGCAGAGCCCGGCCCGCGATGCCCGGCTCGCGGAGCGGCCGGAGGCCATCCGCCGTGGCCGGCTCGCTCCGCTCCCGTCGGAACGCCCGGACCGGCGCCCGGATCAGCCCTCCGAGTTGCGGGAACGGCCTGTCCGGATCGATCCGAGCGGCCGCCGCAACGACGCCGGCACCCCGCCCGTCGAGGGCCGTCCGGGGATCTCCAGCGGCGCGCGCCCCGAGTGGCCGGCCGCCGCCCCCCCCACCGACCGCCCGGTGTTGCGTGAGCGCCCCGCCCCGGGCGCGTCCACCCCGGCCCCGAACTCCGACCGCCCCGTCCGTACCGCACCGCCGGAGCAGCGCAACCGGGACACCGACGGTGAGCGGCGCAGCATTCAGGTGCGTCCGCAGCCCGATGGAGATCGCCAGAACTGGCGTTTCCGGGAGGCCGTGCCCCACGCGCCGCAGGGCGAGCGGCCCTATCGTTCCCCGAACTCCCCGGCCACCCGCGATTCCGGACAGCGCTCCGTCGGCACGGCGAGCCCCGCTCCGGTATCGCGTGAGACCTGGCAGCCGGCGCCACGGCCGGCCCCGCGCGACGGCTGGCGCCCGGCGGGGCAGACGGCTCCCCGTCCGCCGCAGCCCGGGCGCATCAGCTCCGAGTCCCGGCCGCAGCCAGTCACTCCGGGCGCCGTGGGCGATCGCCCGCCCGTACGACGGATCGTGGACGGGGTTCGCCAGCCCCCGCCGAGCCGCCCTGCGAACCTCGCCCCTCGCAGCGGATCCTCGCCAGCACCGCGGGTCGAGCAGCGGCCCGCGCGCCCGTCGTCGCCATCGTCGCCTCCCCCGAGCTCGTCGTCCTCGGGCAGCGGCGGCGGCTCCCGGACCGGTGGCTCGCAGCAGAAAGCGCCGTCGGCCCGGCCCCGCGGCGGGCAGAGCTGATCCGCTACAATCGCCGGCGCCATGCGCGCCGACGCTCCTTTTCGGCTGCTTTTCATCCTCTACTGCGTCGAGGTCGGCGTGCTGCTGCTCCTGCTGCCCTGGGGCTCGAACTGGGAGCGGGTGGCGTTCCAGCTCCCGGGCCCCGGGTGTCGCGCTCTCGCCCTCTCTCCCTGGAGCCGGGGGGCTCTTTCCGGCTTTGGCGTCGTCCACCTCGTCTGGGGAGTCCACGAGCTCACCGGCTGGTTTCAGAGACGATCCGGTGCGGCGCGGCCGGCCCGATGAGGACTGGACTTCCGGGGCTGGACGGCCAGGTGCCTGCCGACGCGCGTCCACCGCTCGAGGGCCCGTCGTGAGCACCGTTCTCGGCCTCGGCCTCGACGTGGTCGATCTCGCCCGTTTCGCCCGTGTCCACGCCCGGCATGGCGCCCGTCTCGAGCGGCGGCTCTGTGGCGAGACCCCGCTGCGCGCGCTCTCCGGTGCGGCCCGCTCGACCCATCTCGCGGGACTCTTCGCGGCCCAGGAGGCCGTGCTCAAGGCGCTCGGGACGGGCTGGGCGGAAGGGCTTTCGCCGCGCCAGGTGGTGATCACGCACGATCCCTCCGGAGCTCCCCGGGTCGCGCTCACGGGAGCGGCCCGGGAGCGGGCCGCGCGGCTCGGCGCGACCCGTATCCACCTCTCGATCACCCACGATCGGGGCGTCGCGGCAGCGGTGGCGATCCTCGAAGGCGAACCGGCATGACCGGGAACCCTCTCCCGGCCGGCGGGCAGCCATCGGCCCGGCGCTCGCCGAAACCTGCCTTTCTCCTCCTCTCGATCGCGGTCCTGGCCCTCGATCAGTGGAGCAAGTGGTGGATCGAGCGCTCCCTTCCGCTGCACGCGAACGAGCCGGTGATCCCCGGCTTCTTCCACCTCAGTCACCTGCGCAACACCGGGGTCGCCTTCGGCCTCTTCGCGGCTTCCGCCGCCGGCGGCGGCAACTCGATGGTCCTGCTCCTGCTCGGCCTGGTGGCGCTCGCGGTGGTCGGCTTCTATTTCTGGCGGGCGCCGCACGAATCGCGGCTCCTGCTCACGGCTCTTTCCCTGGTGCTCGGGGGCGCGGTCGGCAACCTCCTCGACCGCCTCTTCCAGGGCGCGGTCACCGACTTCCTCGGGTTCTACCTCGGCAGCTACCGCTGGCCCGATTTCAACATCGCGGACAGCGCCATCAGCATCGGCCTCGGGCTGCTCCTCGTCGACTCGCTGCGCCCGCGCCGCGCCTCCGGACCGGCTCCCCGTGCGCCCTCGGCCTGACTCGTTCGAGGCCGGAGAGGCGGAGGCCGGCAGCCGCCTCGACCGCCTCCTCGCCGCCCGGCTCGGGATCCCTCGCAATCAGGTCCAGCAGTGGATCGGCGGCGGCCGGGTCACCGTCGACGCCGAACCCGTCCGCGCATCGCTGGTGGTTCGCCCCGGGATGCGGATCGCCTGGGATCCTCCCCCGCCCCCGCCCTCCCGGATCGATCCGGAGACAGCCGAGCTCACGCTCCTCCACCTCGACGACGATCTCGTGGCGCTCGACAAGCCGGCCGGGCTGGCGGTCCATCCCGGCGCGGGGCGTGCCACAGGCACCCTCGTCCACCGGCTCGTGGCGCGCTTCCCCGAGATCACCGGCGTCGGCGGTCCCGGCCGTCCCGGCATCGTCCATCGCCTCGATCTCGGCACCAGCGGGGTGATCGTGGTCGCCCGTACCGCGGCCGCCTATCAGGCGCTCGCGCGGGCGTTCGCCGAACGGACGGTCGAGAAGTGGTACCTCGCGCTCGTCCATGGTGTTCCCGCGGCGGACCGGATCGAGATCGAGCTGCCGATCGGACGCCATCCGGTCGAGCGGAAGAAGATGGCCATCGTCGCGCGTGGACGGCCGGCCCGCACGGAGATCCATCGGATCGCTACCGCGGGCTCGCTCTCGCTGCTGGCGGTACGGATCAGGACCGGGCGAACCCACCAGATACGGGTCCACCTGCGCCACCTGCGGCTGCCGATCGTGGGCGATCCGGTCTACGGCGAGGCACGCTGGCGGGCCCTGCCCGGCGGCCCGGCGCGGCGCGCGCTGGCGGCGTTCTCCCGCCCGGCGCTGCACGCCTGGCGGCTGCGTTTCGCCCACCCGCGCGACGGCCGTCTCCTGACGGTGGAGGCGGCTCCCGCGGCCGATCTCCGGGCGCTCTGGGAGACCGCGACCGCCACCCCGTGGCCCGCCCTTCCGGAGTGCTGAAAGGCTCCCGCCGGCCTCAACCCTTCTTCGCGGGCCGCTCGGTTTTCTCGGCGGGCGGCGCCTGACCCTCCGCAGGTGCGTCTGGACGCGGCTCCGGGCCTTCCGCCTTTGCGCGCATCTCCTTCTCCGCCCGCGGCGCGTGAGCCTCGCTCCCCATCTCCACCTTGCCCGTGAGAAACGCCCCTTCCTCGACGATCACGCGGGGCGCTTTCAGGTCTCCCTCCACGGCGCCACCGGCGAGCAGCTCCACCTTCTCGGTCGCGTGGACGTCCCCTTCGACCCGGCCGGCGATCCGGACCCGGGCGGCCATCACCGGTCCCTTGATCCGTCCCGAGGTCGCCACGGTGAGGCTGCCGTCGAGACGCACCTCTCCCGCCACTTCGCCCGCGAGGATCACCTCGGTGGAGCCGCACAGGAGCCCTTCGATGCGGGTGCCGACGGCCAGGAGGCTGGCTTCGCCGGCACCGGTGCCGCCCTCCAGCCGCGGCCCGCCGCCGCGCGATCCGCGGGAGCTTCCGAACAGACCCATCGTCTACCTCCTCCCCCCGGCCGCCGGAGAGGCCTCCGGAGCGCGGCCCGAAAAGAACGACGGCGCCACGCGGGCGCCGTCGGATCGGTGCGAACTGGAGCGGGCAACGGGATTCGAACCCGCGACATCAAGCTTGGGAAGCTTGCACTCTACCAACTGAGTTATGCCCGCAACTCCCTGCCGGACGGCAAGATAGCCCAGGCCACGGCGCCGGTCAAGAGCCGCCCGCATCCCGATTCCGATCCGCCTCCGATGGCATCTCTCCGTTGGTGGCGGCATCCGTGGTCCGGGCGCGCTCGGCGACCCGCGCGAGCGCCGCGTCGATCGCCACCCGCACCCGCGCGGCCGGCACCAGGAAGAGCCCGATCGGCTGGTTTTCACGGCGCTGCGGCAGCCCGATGGCGAGCGGTTCGTACCCCTCTTTCTGCCCGAGAGTGCTCCCGGAGGGTGAGAGGACCGTGGTCAGGATCCCGAGCGGACGGCCATCGAAACCGAAAGCCGGCAGCCCGACCGCGGTCAGCGGTCCGTCGAGGAGCCAGGCCTCGCGCGGACGGGTGATCCGGCCCGCGAGACGAGCGGTCTCGAGATAGGGCGCGGCGTCGAAGCTGCTGCCGAGCCGGGAGACGACCGCGATCGGCCGCCCCACGGTCAACGGCCCTGCACTGGTGAAATCGACGGCGGAGAACGGCTCCTCGGGGACCGGATCCAGCTGGACGAAGGCGAGATCGAGATCGGCGTCGCTCGCCACGAGCACGGCGGGCAGCTCGCGATCGGAGCCGGCGACGACGACCCGCAACTCGGCCGGGATCGTCTGCGCCGTGAAATCCTCCGGAGCCCCCATGCTCCGGTAGAGCTCGACCAGGCGCGTCGCCGAAAGGTAGGAGTTCGACAGCAGCACGAGGCCGCGGGGCGAGACCATCACGCCGCGAGCCTCGACGGCCTGTTCGTTCTCCTGCTGATCGCCCCCGAACCGCACGAGCGACCTTAGACGGGCCCGGACGGTGACGACCGCCGGCGCGTTACGCTCGAGCAGCTGCGCGAGCGCGGGCGCTTCCAGATCGGACGGCGGGCTCTCCGCCCCGGCGAAGCCAGCCGGCAGGAGCAGCAGGAACAGGACCATCAGTCGCCACACGGCACCCCTCCCTCAGGGATCGTCTCCACGCACAGGATCTGGGTCTGCCCCGAGCGCTCGACGAGGAGCTCCCGGGTACAGGCAGCCAGCTCGCACGGGGCGGCGGCAGCGCGGAGGAACGCCTCCGCGTCGGTCACCGGCTGCCGATCGAAGGCGACGATCAGGTCGTCGCCACGAACCCCGGCAAGGTCGGCCCAGCCGCCGGAGGCGACCTCGACGACGAGGGCGCCCGTCGCCTCCGGACCAAGACGCAGGCGGAGCCGGTCGAAACGAGTGAGGTCGCGCACCACGAGCTCGAGCCGCTCCTCGCGCCGCCGTGGCAGGTCCGCGGGATCCCGGGGTTCGGCCTCCAGCTCGACCTCGACCTCCCGCGCCACGCCTCCTCTCTGCACGTCGAGACGGATCCGGCTGCCGATCTCTCTGGCGGCGATCTCCTGCCGCAGATCACCGGCCTCTTCCGGACGGCGGGAGCGGAACGGCTGGCCGTCGAGCGCGAGGAGGAGATCGCCCGGCTCGAGTCCGGCGCGGGCTGCCGCCGTCGCGGGCAGGACCTCGGTGATCCGGAAACCACCTCCCTCGGCCACTCCGAGGGTGGTGCCGATCTCCGGCCCCAGGACCTGGGTTCGGACCCCGAGCCAGGCGCGCGGGAGCTCACCGCCCCAGACGTTCTCGGCCCGTTCCGCGAAAGAGACTGCGCTCAGGATCGACTCCCCTCCCCGCCGCAGCTCGACGAGGAGCGAATCGCCCGTCACCTGGCCGAGCCGTTGCCGCAGCGACGCGATCCCGGAGACCGGGTGACCGGCGGCGGCGACGAGCTGGTCTCCGATCTCGATGCGGGGCCGGGCACGTGCTGCCGGCGAGGCCGGGCGCACCCCCGTGACGAGGAGCCCGTCGCGGGTCGCGAGCCGGCGCTTGCGCAGCATCGGCCCGGTGATCTCCTGCACCGTCACGCCGAGCTTCCGCAGCTCTCCTTCGCGCCCCTGGGCGGTTTCGAGCGGCATCGGCATCAGCTCGGCCCGGTACTCCTTCCCTTCCCGCTCCCAGGTCACGGCGACCGGCTCGCCACGGGGCAACGCCGCCAAGGCCCGATAGATCGGCGGCACCTCCTCGAAGAAACGAGCGCCGGTCGGGGTTTCGCCGACCCGCAGCAGGAGATCGCCCGCACGCAGCCCGGCGGCCGCCGCCGGCGACTCCGGCGCGACCGCGGCCACGAGTGTTCCATCCGCGCGACCGCGCCGCTCCGCCGGCAGCAGCGTGAGCCCGGTCCAGGCCCGGCGTACCTCGCCATAGGTGAGCACCTGCGCCAGCACCTCGGCCGCGACGTGTGCCGGGATCGCGAAGCCGAAGCCCTCGCCCCCGAGCTCGTTGATCCCCACCACCCGGCCAGCGAGATCCACGAGCGGACCGCCCGAGCTGCCCGGCAGGATCAGAGCGTCGTGCTGGATCCAGGGCGCCAGCACCCCGGTGGCGCCACCCGCTCCTTCCGGGTCGAGAATCTCGCTCCCCGCCCGGTCAGTGAAGACGCGGCGCGGGTTGGAGACGATCCCGCGAGTCACCGACGAGGCGAGGACGAACGGGTTGCCGAGGGCGAGCACCGGCTCGCCGACCGCGAGCGCCTCGGAGTCCCCGAATACAGCCGGGGAGAAACGCCGCCTTCCCGGATCGCAGAGACGGAGCACGGAGAGATCGCTCGGCGGATCGTGGGCGACGACCACCGCTTCCACCTGCTCGCCGGAGCTGAGCGTCGCGCGAACCCGCACCGCTCCCGCCGCCACATGATGGTTCGTGAGGAGGTGCCCCTCCGGGGTCATGATCACCCCGGATCCGGCCACGAGCGAGCGGACGGCCCGGCCTTCGACGAACCGCTCCCGGACCACCGAGAGGTTCACCAGCGCCGGATAGACCGCCGCGAGCGCCTGATCGATCGCCGGCTCGGAAAGCTCCACCACCGGTGGCGCCTCTCCATGAAGCCGCGCCGCCGGCAGACAGGTCATCACGAGGGCAAAGAGCAGAACGAGTCTCGTCTTCACGAATCCTCCCGGGGCACGATCCAGCGCACGGCGAAGAGCTTCGGCCAGTACTTGCCGGTGAGATAGAAGAGCTCGCGGTCCGGATCCCAGGCGATGCCGTTGAGCACGTCGGCGCGCATCCCCTCGGCCGGGGTCAGGAGGCCGGAGGCGTCGATGCGCGCCACGAGCTGCCCCGTCTCCGGATCGATCACCGCGATCTCGTCGACCATCCAGCGGTTCGCGTAGATCCTCCCGCCGGCCCATTCGAGCTCGTTGAGCGCGCTCACCGGCCGCTCGCCGTCGTGGACCGCGAGCACGCCGATTTCGGCGAACGACTCCGGGTCGCGCAGCCGCAGACGGTGGCTGCCGTCGCTCTGGAAGAGGCGCTCGCCGTCGCCGGTGAGGCCCCACCCCTCCCCCCGGTAGGCGTGCTCCCCCGTGCGCTGCAGCGTCGCGAGATCCCAGACGAGCGCGCGCTGCTCCCGCCAGGTGAGCTGGATCAGCCGGTCTCCGGTCTTTGCCAGCCCCTCTCCGAAGAGCTCGCCGGGCAGCGCTACCCGGCGGAGGACCCGCCCCGTCTCGATCTCCACCTCGCGCAGCTCCGAGCTCCGGTAGTTGCCGGTCGACTCGTAGAGCCGGCCGTCGGCAACGAGCAGTCCCTGCGTGAACGCCTCGGGATCGTGGGGGTACTCCGCCACGATCTCGACGCCCCAGATGGGAGCCTCGGCCGCCACCGGTTTCACCCCGGGGGTGCGGCAGGCGGCGATCAGGGCGAACAGGGTCAGCGCGAGGCCCCGGAACCGCCTCACGGCGCTACCCCGCAGTCGGCTCCCAACAGAGTCTCGAGCCCGCCTCCGATCGGCTCGCCGGGAGGCGCGAGGGGCACCCTGCCCCGATCGGTGGCCGTCGGCGCCGGACGCGCGAAGTGGCGTCCCAGCTGCGCGGTCAGGAAGGCGAGGTGCGCCTTCTCGCCGGCATCGAGCGGCTCGAGGGCGTCGAGCTGCTGCAGGAGTCCGGCCAACGCCGACTCCACCCGGGCCCGCACCGCCGGCGTCGCCGCTGGATCGTCGGCCAGCGAGATGAGCCGGTCGACCGCGACCCGCTGTACCACCCGCGCGATTTCGGCCAGACGCGGCTCGAGGAGCGCCGTTTCCACGAACGTCGACTCCACGAGGCGCTCGAGGAGCTCCTCGAGTCCGGGCAGCTCGGGAGTCCGCCGGTGGTAGTCGACGAGCCGCGCGCAGCGCGCCGGATCGAACAGGGCGGCCAGCGTGAGATCCGCGAGCGACGCCGCCGCGCCGAGCGCGTCGAACGCCGGCCGGGTCGCATGCTGAAACAGCTCGTCGTGTGCGGGGAAACCGGGCGGACGCGGGGCGAGCCGCTGCAGCACCGATTCCGGCAGGTCGAGCTCCGCGGGCGCGAGCGCGGCCAGCAGGGCGGCGATCGCCCGGCGCTGTTCATCGCCCCGCGTGCGTCGCACCCGCGCCGCGCCGTCACCCCGCAGGGCGTGCCGGTACTCCAGACCGCCGACGACCTTGGCCGCCGCCGCGATCTGATAGCGGTGGAAGAAGTAGAGCGGCGCGAGGCGCTCCTCGAGCTCGGCGAGCGGCGTGCCCAGAGGCAGGTTCCGCTCGCCGAAGCGCGACAGGGCGAGACGGCGGATCGTGCGGGTTCGCTCCAGCTCGGTGACCGGATCGGTGCCGTTGTCCCAGAGACTGGCACGTGGATGCGCGCTTCCCGCAGCGCGGGCATCCTCGTCGGAGAGGTAGAAGAGGTCCGGCGGCGGCTCCCCGTCCGTCTCGTCTTCTCCCGGATCCCCGTAGAGCCTCCGCAGCGCGAACTCGTCCCAGGCGCCCACGCCCACGGCGTAGGCGCGGGAGAGATCCAGGCCTCCCCCTTCGGTCACGCGCACGAACGGTGCCGGGTAGTCCATGACCGAGGCACGACCGTAGCTGCTGCCCGCGAAGTTGTGCGCGAGGCCGAGCGCGTGCCCGACCTCGTGGGCCGCGAGCTGGCGCAGACGCGCCAGCGAGATCTCCACCGGGTCCGAGCTGCTGCCGCTGCCGAGCAGGTCGGAGCCGACGAGGGCCTCGAAGAGGAGGCGATCGTGCCGGATGCGGCGGGCATCGAGGAGCACGTGCCCCTTGACCCGCTCGCCGGTGCGGGGATCGACGACGCCGCCGCCGTACGACCAGCCCCTCGTCGCCCGGTGGACCCACTGGATGACGTGGTAGCGCGCGTCGAGCGGATCGATCCCTTCGGGCAGGAGCTCGACGGCGAAGGCGCCGGGCAGGCCGGCCGCCGCGAACGCCGCCGTCCACCAGCCGGCCCCTTCCAGCACCGCACTGCGCATCGGCTCCGGGATCGCCCGGTCGACGTAGTAGACGAGGCGGGGCGCGGCGCCGGCCTCGCCGGATCCGTGCGGCGCGAGCCGGTGGCGGATCGCCAGGCGCCGGGTCGTCGGCGCCGCCAGCGGCGCGGAGAGATCGTCGTACTCGATGAAGAGCGATCCGGCACGGAGATCGTGAGCGCGGGGGACGTAGCCGGGCGCCGGCAGCCGCAGCAGCGAGAGCCGCTGCCGGAAAGCGAGGCCCTCACCCGGGTGAGCGCCGGCGGCCACCGCGTCCGGCGGCGTGGCGCCCGTGAAGGTGAGCAGCGCCTCCAGCTCCAGGTTCTCCGGCAACGAAAGGCAGCCCTCGGGATGCAGCCCGCTGCGCTCCGGGTCGAGCTCCCAGGGAGCGTGGCCCGTCGCGGTCAGCGCCGCCGCGATTCCGAGCGCGTCGCGCACCGCGAACGAAGTGAAGTCGACGAGAACGTGGCCGCTCGCGAGATCCTCGGCCAGCACCTCGCCGGCCCAGAGCACGAGCGGTGCGAACGACTCCTCGACGGCGCGGCGGGCCGCGGCATCGCCACCCGGCGCCCGAAACCGCAGGTTGGGCAGCTCGGCGAGAACCGTTCGTCCCAGCCGCCGGAAGCGCAGGAGCCGGCCGCTGTCGCTCCGGCCCCGTTCGAGGGGGACGTCGGCCAGCCCGAGACCGGTGGCCAGCCTCTCGACGTAGAGGAACTCGCCGATCTCGCCGTCGGGACCGGCCGGAGCCGGCAGCTCGAGGAACAGGCGCCCGCGAACGGCGTCGACATAGGTCGTGAGCAGCCCATCCCGCCGCGCGAGGTTGCCCGTGATCTCGCGAATCGGCGCGAGTGGCAGCTCTCCACCCGGATGGAGGGCCGGCAGGACCTCCTCGACGGGAGGCGGCGGGGCCGAGGCGCAGGCGCCGAGCAACCCCGCGAGCAGGGGGATCAGGAACAGCCGCGGATTACGCATCGTGGACGACGGACTCCCGCCGTGGATTCTATCCCTCGTTCCCTGCCGCCAGCGGCGGCGGATCCGAGAGCGGCGTCTCGCCGAGACAGGCTGCCGCCCAGCTCGCCAGCGCCACGGTGCCGAACGCCCAGACGGCGCCGGTGGCGGCCGCCATCGCGAAGCCGCCCCACGGAGCGCCGCCGAGCCCCGCGAGCTCCCCCGCCTTGGCGAACAGATCGTCGGAGAGCAGCAGCTCGCGCACCGGCGCCCGATTCCACGGCGGGAGCTGGCGCACGCAGAGAGCCCCGATCTCGAAGGCGTCGCCCGGCAGCGAGATGAGCGGCGCGAGGCCCCAGGGCAGGAAGAAGCCGAACCAGACGGCCTGCCCTCGCCGCCCCGCGCGCCGGACCGCCCAGAGGCCGGGCCAGAGGGTGAGCAGATACGGAAAGAGGTCGGTGACGAGATAGACGAGATCCGAGCCGCCGGTGTCGAAGCCCGAAAGCCTGCCGGCGTACTCGCTCGCCGGATGGACGAAAGGGAAAAGCGCAGCGAGCAGCGCGCCACCGTAGAAGGCGTCGATCTCGAGCCGGCTCACCGTGCCGCCCGCGAGCAGACAACCCGCGGCGTGGAGCAGCTCGTGGAGCGGGACGTAGATCCACCAGCCGGTGAACAGCCCGGCGAAGATCCGGACGAAGGCCCGGCCTCCTCCGGCGCCGACGAGCCGCTCGAGGCCGGCACAGGGATCGCTCCAGACGGAGCGCAGATGGCGCCCGAGCACGAAAGCGTTCAATTTCCGAGCTCCCACTCGGTGGCGGGCGGCGCGAGCACGCGGCCATCGGGCAGGAGGAAATCGAAGGAGATCAGCAGCCGTTGAGAGCGGCCCGGCGCGATGAGCTCCAGCGGGCCGCTCACGATCTCGGCTCCCGCCTCGAGCATCGGCACGAAGAGGCGCACTTCGTCGGCCCGCAGGACCCCGCGCCGTTCGCCGCGGGCGTCGGAGCGGGCGAGGTCGTAGCGGGAGAACTCGCCGAGGTCGACGTCATGGACCCGCGCTCCGGGCGCATGGAGCGTCAGGAAGTTGTGCTCCAGCGCCGCGATCTCGGTGGGGAGATCGCTCCGGTTCTGCAGATGGACCCGGAACCGGAGCCGCCCCGACCGCGCCGGGAGGGTCTCGATCGCCACCTCGATCTCCGGCGTGGCGGCTCCCGGCTCGAGGGCGGCCGCGAGCGCGGCCCCGGAGAGCGAGAGCCCTTCGCCCGCCTCCGGAAGGCGATAGAAGAGCTGGCCGAGGTGGCGTGCAAGGCCCCAGCTCCCGGCGAGCCGCTCGAGCTCCTCGACGAGATGGACCGGCGCCCGCACCATCCGGAGCCGGTCTTTCGGCTCGAGCCGCCAGCCATCGATCCCGAGACGGGAGCGGGTCCGCAGCTCGACCACCTGACAGTCGACTCCCAGCAGCAGCGACCCGGGGACGCGTTCGAGGCCGCGGTGGACGAGGAGCGGGAAGAGGCGGAACGCGGTGCGCACCTCACGCACGCCCCCATCCGGCCCGAGCCGGGAACAGGTTGCCAGCGTCGAAACCCCGAGCAGGAACGGCTCGCCGAGAGCGTCCACGCGGCGGGCGTCCTGCTCGGTGCGGTAGAAGTCCCAGAAGGAGAACTCCTCGGCCTCGCCGGGACGCTGGCCGAAGAGGAAGACGACCCAGAAATCGGTGAGCTTGGCGACCCGCGGGAGATCCCGGTCGCCGAGCGCGGTGCGCGGGATCGTCACCGAGAGGAGCCGGTCGGCGGGCAGCGCCTTGCGGACCGGTCCGAGCAGCTCGATGATCTGGAGGCCGGAGGGTACGGGATCGAAGTCGAGGTGGAGTCCGGCAGGGCGAATCCCCCGCCCATCGGCTTCGGCGACGACGGCCCGCAGCTCGTTGGCGAGTGCCTCCGCCCCGCTCTTCCCTTCCGGCGCCCGGCCGCGCACGACGAGCATGGTGCGGCCGACGGTCCGGGGTGCGGCGCCGAAGAGCCTCTCGACACGCACCGTCCCCGCGCCGTTTTCGATCCTGCCGCCCTCGAGGAAGAGCTCGACGACCCCGGCCGCCCGCAGCCGTTCCGCGGTCTCGGTAGCGAGCGGCACGGCCGCCGCCGATGCCCAGACCGCCGCTCCCGGTTCGCGAGCGCGCCGCTCCCGGCCCCCGCCGCAGGCGACGAGAGTCCCGGCCAGGAGGCCGAGCACCACGAGCCCGAGGCCCCGCATCGTCCGCCGCCCGTTCATGGCCCCGGCAACCTCAGCACGACCTCGAGACCTCCCGTTTCCAGGTTTCGCGCCACCAGCGTCCCTCCGTGCCCTTCGACGATCCGCCGCGCGATCGGCAGCCCGAGCCCCGTTCCTCCCGCCTCGGTCGAGAAGTACGGTTCGAAGACTCGCGACAGGAGCTCCGGAGCGATTCCGGGCCCGGAGTCTCGCACCGCCACTTCGCACCCCTCGCCGCACCGGCGCACTTCCACCCGCACCCGGCCGCCCTCGCCCGCGGCACGCAACCCATTCTCCACCAGATTGCGCAACGCTCGCCCGAGCAGGCGCGCATCGAAACGCAGAACGAGGCTCTCGGGGGTCGTGAGCTCGACCCGCGAGCTGTCTTCCGGAGCCTGATCGTACGCCGCCACGATCTCGCGTACCACCGGCACGAGATCGCCGGGGCTGCGTTCGAGGGCGGGCACCCCGGCGTAGGTGGCAAACTCCCCGGCGATCGTCCGCAGCTCCTCGACCTGCCGCAGGATATTGCGGATGCAACGGTCGAGCGCCTCCGGGAAACGCTCCCGGTCGCGCTGCCAGACCTCCCGGAGATGCTCGATGGAGAGGCGGATCGGCGTGAGCGGGTTCTTGATCTCGTGCGCGATCAGCCGGGCCATCTCCGCCCAGGCCTCCAGGCGCTGGCCGCGCAGGACTTCGGTGTCGTCCTCGACGACCAGCAGGCTCGCGGTCTCTCCCTGCCCGGGCATCGCCACCCAGGCCACCGACCACTCCCGGTCCGGTCCGTCTTCGGCCGGGATCCGGACCGCCTCCCGCTCCCCGGCGGCGAGGCCGCCGGCAACCAGTCGTTCGAGCGGCGCCAGCCGCGGCCGGGCCGCCAGCGCGTGGCGCAGATGCTCGCCCGCACCGATGCCGAGGAGCCGCTCTGCCGCCGGGTTGGCGAGCAGGACGACACCGGCCGCATCGAGGGAGATCACGCCGGCAGTGACCTGATCGACGATCCGCTCGATCAGCTCCTTTTCCCGCACCAGACGGTCGCGGCCGGTGGCGATCTCCCGCGCCATCACCTCCACCGCCTCGACGAGCGCCGCGAGCTCCGCCTCTTCCGGCCGCCGGGCGAACGCCGGCTCCCCGGCGGCGATCCGCCGGGTGCTCTCGACGAGCTCGGCGAGCGGCCGCGTGAAGCCGCCCGCGAGGCGCAGCGCGAGCGCCACGAGCCCGGCGAACAGGGCGCTCGCGATCAGGAGCGCGCGCCGGCGCAGCTGCAGGAGCTCCGCGGCGAGCTCCTCCTGCTCGGCGAGCTGCGGCATCGCGAGCACCAGCCCGCCCGGCGCCGGCGGCATCCCCGGCATTCGCAGCGGCGCGAAGAGCTCGAGGTAGCTCAGCCCCCCCGCCCGGCTGGTGCGCGAGACGAGCTCCTGCCCGCGCAGGGTGAGACGCTCCTGCACCTCGCCAGGCAGCTGCCGCGAGAGCAGCCCGGAGGTGTAGAGCTCGCGCCGGCTCGTCGCATGGACCTGGCCGCTCCAGTAGAGCGCGACCTGATGCTGGACCACCCGCGCCAGCCAGGTCAGGAGATCGTCGTCGAGCACCGTGTCGAGGCCGAAACCGGGCTCGAGGGTGAGCAGGTACTCCCCCAGGACCCGCTCGGCCGACGCCAGCGCCGCCTCCCCGGCGCGGCGCTGCTCGCGCTCGAGGCGGCGGCCGATCGCGGCGGTCCCGAAGAGCGTGAAGAGGACCACCGGCACGAGGACGAGGAGGGTGAAGAGGAGGATGAGCCGGCGCGAATAGGAGCGGACGGCGCGCCGTACCGCCGCCCGTACCGCCGTCCGCGGCATGGCGGCCGCCGCGAGGCCGCCGGCGATCGCGAGGAGCCAGACCGCGACCGCGAGCAGGTGGGCGCCGGCCCGCTCGATCAGGTCGGCCATCCCGCGCTCGCGCAGGAGCAGCGCGACGATCCCCTCCCCTTCCGCGCGCGCCAGCGTCCAGTAGTTCCCGTCGGGCGCGGCGAGCCGCCCTTCGAACCGCGCTCCGCTCGGGAGCGCCGGCAGCCGGGGAGGCGCTTCGGGCCAGGGGGTGACGAGCGGTTCCCCGCGGTTCGAGAAGAAGGCGAACCGGGGAGCGCCCCGCCACGCCGGCAGGTCGAAGCCAAGCGCCGGCCCGCCCCGCAGCAGCCCGGCGGCGAGGTCTCCCGGAGGCGGGGCGGACGCGTGGTAACCCGGCCTGGGCAGCAGCCAGAAACGGACCCCGAGCGGCCCCAGGTCGCCGGCCGGCATCTCGCTCTCTCCCCAGACGAGCGCTTCGGACCAGCCCGGCAGGTCGATCGCGCTCCACGGCCCGGCACCGGGATCGAGCTCGCCGCTCGCGGTGAGCGGGAGCCCCCAGGAAAACGCCGCCGTCCGTCCGCCGGGCAGGCTCACCGCGAGCGCGCTCAGGGCGTCGCGGCGCGCGAGTGGCGAGCGCCGCCAGATCGCGAACGGCAGGTCGATCGGATCGAGCGCCGCGGCGGGCGCGAATCGGGTGGGATCGGCACCGCCAAGGGCGGTGGCGATCTCGGCCTCCAGCGCCTCCCGTACCTCGGGCTCCGGGGGGCTGAACTCCTCGATCCCGGTGCGCAGGCTCCGCCGCGCCTCCCAGACTGCTGCGATCTCGAGCGCCACCGCTGCCTGCACCGCCGCGAGGAGCGCGATCCCGAGCCACGCCCGGAGGGTCTCGCGGCGGCGCAGGAGGGATGCCGCGCGCCCGGCGAGAGGCCCGGCCAGCAGGAACACGCCGAGCGCCAGCCCCGGACGGTTCCCACCGAGGGCGGCTCCGGTCAGCGCCACCAGCGCCGCCACCGCCCATCCGGTACCGCTAGCCGACTTGGAATCGCGCGGCGTCCGGCCGGCGAGCAGGAGGGAGCCGAACGCCAGCCCCACCAGCGGCAGCCGCCACGACAGCGCCTCGGGTCCGAGCCAGCCGGGACCATCGAGCGGCAGCGGACCCCAGCGGGCCTCGGCAAACCACGCAGCGGCCGCCACCAGCGGGGAGAGCACGGTCGCCAGGAACCGCCAGCCGCGGCTCTCGCCTGCCCGCAGGCCCGCCACCGTCAGGGCGGCGGCGAGCGCGGTGACCACCAGCCAGGCCGGGGGCAGACCGAGCCCCACCTGCACCGCGCCCAGGGCGGCGTAGAGCACCGGCCCGGCGAGGAACCGGGAGGGCCGGGCGGCGAAGACCGTCCCCCGCAGCAGGAGCTGGCCGACTCCCCGGGCGACGGCGAAGGCGACCAGCGCCGCGGCCAGCACCCACGGCAGTGCCCGCTCGGCCCGCTGGCGAGACGCGCTCCAGGTCGGCGCCGGCGATGCCGGTTCCGGGGCGAGCTCGACCCCCGGCATCTCCGGCCCAGACGAGCTCGCCCGGCCGGCCACCGGCTCCCCTTCGCCATCCGGGAAGAAGAGCCGCCGGACGAGTCGATGGCCGCCGAGCGGCTCGACGGGGACCCCCCACTCGTCGAGCGCGAACTGGCGCGCGAGCACCAGTCGCCAGCCGCTCTCCGCAGCGGCCGCGAGCGGGTGCACGGTGACGAGGGCGAAAGCGCCGAAGCTCGCCCGCACGACGCGCCCCGCGGCCGGCAGCTCCCCGGCTCGCAGGGCAGGGGTGAGGCCGCCGCCGGCCCACGCCACCACGGTGCCGCCGGGATCGATCAGGGCGTGATGGAGCTCGGATGCCGCCGCCAGCTCCGTCAGGGCGCGGAAGGCCGTGGCGATCTCTTCCCGCCCTCCCGCGGGAGCCGGACCGAGAGCGGTGGCGACGCGGGCCGCCTCGCCATCGAGACGATTCCACTCGCGGAGCACGGCGGCCCGCACTTCGGCCAGCTCCCGCTCCGGATCCTCGCGTCCGGCGCGGATCGACAGCGCCGTCGCGAGCAGCGCGACCGCCAGGAAGAGGCCGAAGCCCGCGTAGACGACCGCCCGCTCACGCCGCGAGTGGCGCGCGAGCAGCCAGCCGGCGGCGAGGAGCAGCGCGGCGGCGGCGGTCCGCCAGCCGGCCGGAAGCAACAGGGCGAGCGGGGAGAGGACCAGCAGCGCCCCGGCGAGCAGCCCGGTCAGGGCCCGCACGGACGGTGACATGCCGCTTCCCCGCCGCGCCGACCGCACTCAGGGGGTGATCATCGGCAGATCGACCCCGCGCTCGCGGGCGCAGGCGATCGCCTCGGGGTAGCCGGCGTCGGCGTGGCGCGCCACCCCCATCCCCGGATCGGAGGTGAGCACCCGCTCGAGCCGGCGGGCGGCCTCCGGCGTCCCGTCCGCGACGACGACCATCCCGGCGTGCAGGCTGTTGCCGATCCCCACCCCGCCGCCGTGATGGAACGAGATCCAGGTGGCGCCGTTGACGGCGTTGACCAGCGCGTTGAGCAGCGGCCAGTCGGCGATCGCGTCCGAGCCGTCGCGCATCCCCTCGGTCTCCCGGTACGGCGAGGCAACCGAGCCGCAGTCGAGGTGGTCGCGCCCGATGACGATCGGCGCCTTCACCCGCCCGCTCGCCACCAGCTCGTTGAAGGCGAGCCCGGCGCGGGCGCGCTCGCCGTAGCCGAGCCAGCAGATGCGCGACGGCAGCCCCTGGAAGGCGACCCGCTCGCGGGCCATCCGGATCCACCGGGCGAGCGCCTGGTCCTCGGGGAAGAGGGAGAGCACCGCCTCGTCGGTGGCGGCGAGGTCCGCCGGATCGCCCGAGAGGACCGCCCAGCGGAACGGACCCTTCCCGGTGCAGAAGAGGGGACGCACGAAGAGCGGTACGAAACCGCCGATCGCGAACGCGTCGGCGACCCCGGCGTCGCGCGCCTGCCCGCGCAGGTTGTTGCCGTAGTCGAAGGTCACCGCGCCCCGCTCCTGGAGCGCGAGCATCGCCCGGACGTGGGCCGCCATCGAGGCCATCGACCGCGCGACGTACGCCTCCGGATCCGCCTTCCGGAGGGCGAGCGCCTCGGCGTACGGCAGCCCGTGCGGCACGTAGCCGTTCAGGGCGTCGTGCGCCGAGGTCTGATCGGTGAGCACCTCGGGGACGAGATCGCGCGCGAGGAGCGCCGCGAGCAGGTCGACCGCGTTCGCCTCGACCCCGATCGAGACCGCCTCGCGCCGTTCACGCGCCGCGAGCGCGCGCTCGATCCCGGCCTCGATCGACGGTGCCAGCTCGTCGAGGTAGCGGGTGGCGAGCCGCTTCTCGATCCGGGAGCGATCCACCTCGGCGGCGAGACAGACCCCCTCGTTCATCGTCACCGCGAGCGGCTGCGCCCCGCCCATGCCGCCGAGGCCGGCGGTGACCGTCAGCCGTCCGGCGAGCGTCCCCCCGAAATGCTGGCGGGCACACTCGGCCAGGGTCTCGAACGTCCCCTGGAGGATCCCCTGGGTGCCGATGTAGATCCAGGAGCCCGCGGTCATCTGCCCGTACATCGTCAGGCCGAGCCCTTCGAGACGGCGGAACTCGTCGATCGTCGCCCACTTCGGAACGAGGTTCGAGTTGGCGATCAGCACCCGCGGGGCGTCCGGGTGGGTGCGGAAGACCGCCACCGGCTTGCCCGACTGCACGAGCATCGTCTCGTCGTCGCCGAGCCGGCGCAGCGTGGCGACGAGCGCGTCGAAGCACTCCCAGTTGCGGGCGGCGCGGCCGGAGCCGCCGTAGACCACGAGGTCGTCCGGGTTCTCGGCGACCTCCGGGTCGAGGTTGTTCATGAGCATCCGCAGGGCTGCCTCCTGCAGCCAGCCACGGCAGCAGAGCTCGGTGCCACGGGGGGAACGGACGGGACGGGGGGCGGATTCGGGTTCGTGAGCCATGGGCCGATTCTAGCCTCCCGCCGATGCCGCGGCGCGTCTTGGCTATGGAGTCACGGGCTGGTATTCATCGGTTTGAGGTGCGATGCTCGGCTCGGCACCACCGGAAGACACCGGGCTGGCAGCGCCATCGGGCTCGCGGAGGCGGCCGGCGGTGCAGAGGGGGATTGAGATGAACGAGACGATCCGGTCACCAGACGCGGAGGCTTCCGGCATCAACCGCTTCGCTTTCGTGCTGCATCCGCTGAGCGTCGATTACATCTTCCGGCATCCGGCACTTCGGTGGGCTCGTTCCCTGCCACGCCGTCTCGTCGAGAACCTCGCGGCTCATCTCCCGCCGATGCCCTGGGGCCGGGTCGCGGGCGGCCGTTCGCCGGCGACCGGGCAGCAGATCGAAGGTTTCCTCTATTCGCTCGGCGCCACCCCCCGTCAGATCCTCACCCGCGACCCCGAGTTCACCTACCGGCGGCTCGACCGCACGGCCCGTCTCGCCGACCGCCAGGGGGCGCGGATCCTCGGCCTCGGCGCCTTCACCAAGGTCGCGGGCGATGCCGGGGTCACGGTCGCCCGCCGGGCCCCGATCGCGGTGACCAGCGGCAACAGCCTCACCGTTGCCGCCACCCTCGAGACCGCCAAGATCACCGCGCAGCGGCTCGGCTTCGCCGATCTCGGGCAGGGCCGGGCGATGGTGGTCGGCGCCACCGGCGCGATCGGCTCGGTCTGTGCCCGCCTCCTCGCCGCCGCGGTGAAGGACGTCGTGCTGATCTCGATCGAGCCCGAACGCCTCGCCGCGCTCGAAGCGCGGATCCTCGCCGAGACTCCGGACGCCCGCGTGGTCACCGGCCTCACCGCCGCCCCCTGGATCGGTGAGTGCGACCTCGTCGTCACCGCCACCTCCGCCTTCGGACAGCGGGTGGTCGACGTGAGCCAGTGCAAGCCGGGCGCCGTCGTCCTCGACGTGGCCCTCCCGCCCGACATCTCCGCCGAGGAGGCCGCGCTGCGGCCGGACGTCCTGGTCGTCGAGAGCGGCGAGGTGGTGATCCCCGGCCCGGCCCGTTTCGAGCGGGATATCGGCCTGCCTCCCGGCGTCGCCTACGCCTGTCTCGCGGAGGCCGCGCTGCTCGCCATGGATGGCCGCTTCGAGTGCTTCACGCTCGGGCGCGCGATCGACCTCGACCGGGTCAAGGAGATCTACCGCCTCTTCCGGAAGCACGGCTTCGAGATCGCGCCGCTGCGCACCTTCGGCCAGCCGCTGACCGACGAGCTGCTGCGCGAGAAGCGCGCGCTCGCCGCCGAGCTCGCGGCCTCGCCGGAGCGTCTCGCGCGGGTGAAGGCCGAGGCGGGCGCGGCGATCGCGAAGATCCCGCCGCGCGCCAAGGGGGTCGCCGGGGTGACGGCGCTCCCCCCGCCGCCACGCCGCCAGACCCAGCGCGCCGCGCTCTGAACCGGAACGCCAGCCGCCGGTCGCTTCAGGCGAGCCGCAGGAGATGCGGCTCGATCGGCGCGCCGAGCAGCGCCTCGACCGCCGCGATGTCCGGCGCCATCTCCCGGTCCACGTCCCACGGCGCCGCGACGGTGCGGACGAGGGCGTGCAGGCGCTCGAGCGGCCGGCTCGAGGTGAGCGGCCGCCGCAGGTCGATCCCCTGCGCGGCGGCGAGCAGCTCGATGGCGAGGATCCGCCGGACGTTGGCCGCCACCCGCCGGCACTTGAGTGCCGCCCACATCCCCATCGAGACGTGATCCTCCTTGTCCGCGGAGGTCGGGATCGAATCGACCGAGGCCGGATGCGCGAGCGTCTTGTTCTCCGAGACCAGCGCGGCCGCGGTCACGTGGGCGATCATGAAGCCGGAGTTGAGACCGGCGTCGGCGACGAGGAACGGCGGCAGGCCGGAGAAGACCGGGTTCGTCAGCTTCTCCGTGCGCCGCTCGGAGATCGACCCGAGCTCGGCGAGCGCGATCGCGAGGAAGTCGGCGGCGAAGGCGATCGGCGCCCCGTGGAAGTTGCCGCCCGAAAGCGTCTCCCCTTCCCGCGCGAAGACGAGCGGGTTGTCGGTGGCCGCGTTCATCTCGATCGCGAGCTTCCCCTCGACGTCGGCGAGCACGTCGCGCACCGCGCCGTGCACCTGCGGCATGCAGCGCACCGAGTACGGATCCTGCACCCGCGGGTCGCCATGCCGGTGGGACTCCCGGATCGCCGAGCCGGCGAGGAGAGCGGCGAGGTTGCCGGCGGCCGCGCGCTGCCCCGGATGCGGCCGCACGGCGTGGATCCGCGGATCGAAGGCGGCGTCGGTTCCGGCGAGCGCGTCGGTCGTGAGCGCTCCGACGAGATCGGCGATCCGCACCAACCGCCGCGCCTCGAGCGCCGTGAGCGCGAGCAGCGCGGTCATCGCCTGCGTGCCGTTGATCAGCCCGAGCCCCTCGCGCGCCGCGAGGCGCAGCGGCTCGAGACCGGCCCGCGCCATCGCCGCGGCCCCCGGCAGGCGCTCGCCGCGGAAGATCGCCTCGCCATGGCCGAGCAGCGGCAACGCGAGGTGCGCGAGCGGCGCCAGATCGCCCGACGCCCCGACCGAGCCGCGCGACGGCACGATCGGGTGCACGCCGGCCGCGAGCATCGCGAGCAGCCGTTCGACCAGCTCCACCCGCACTCCGGAGTGGCCGCGGGAGAGGGTGTTGGCGCGCAGCAGCAGCATGCCGCGCACCTCCTCCTCGGCGAGCGGCTCGCCGATGCCGGCGGCGTGCGAGAGCACGAGCCGCTCCTGGAGCGTTTCGAGATCCGCGCGGTCGATCCGCACCTCGGCGAGGTTTCCGAAGCCGGTGTTGACGCCGTAGACCGCGGCCGTGCCATTGGCCGCCCGCTCGATCTCCGCGCGGGCGAAGGCGATCCGCTCGCGCGCGGCGTCGGCGAGCACCGGGCGGGCCGCGCCCCTGACGACCGCCGCGAAGCGCGGCAGGTCGAGCGACAGACCGTCGATGGCGAGGGTGGGAAGGGCCGGATCGGCAGACATGCGATCACTCCCATTCGATCGTCGCGGGCGGTTTGCTCGTGACGTCGTAGACCACGCGGTTGATGCCGCGGACTTCGTTGACGATCCGGTTCGCGACCCGGCCGAGGAGCTCGTACGGGAGAGCGCTCCAGTCGGCGGTCATGAAATCGTGGGTCTCGATCGCCCGCAGCGCGGCGACCTCCTCGTAGGTGCGGTGGTCGCCCATCACCCCGACGCTGCGCACCGGCAGGAGCACCACGAACGCCTGCGAGACCCGGTCGTACCAGCCCGCCTCGCGCAGCTCCTCGATGAAGATCGCATCGGCCTGCTGGAGCAGCGCCACCCGCTCCGGGGTGACTTCTCCCGGGATCCGCACCGCGAGGCCGGGCCCGGGGAACGGATGGCGGCCGAGGAACGCCGGCGGCAGGCCGAGCTCCCGGCCGAGCTGACGCACCTCGTCCTTGAAGAGCCAGCGGAGCGGCTCGACGAGCTCGAACCCGAGCCGCTCCGGCAGCCCGCCGACGTTGTGGTGCGTCTTGATGACCACCGAGAGCCCGTTGACCGAGGTCGACTCGATGACGTCGGGGTAGAGCGTCCCCTGGGCGAGGTAGCGCACCCCCTGGAGCTTCGCCGCCTCCCGTTCGAAGACCTCGATGAAGAGCCGGCCGACGATCTTCCGCTTCTGTTCGGGATCGACCACCCCCGCGAGCGCCGCGAGGAACTCCGCGCCGGCGTCGACGACGATCACCGGGATGCCGAGGCCCTGCGTGAGGCTCGCCTCCACCTGCGCGCGCTCCCCCTTGCGCAGCAGCCCGGTGTCGACGAAGACCGCGGAGAGCTGCTCGCCGACCGCGCGCTTGACGAGCGCCGCGGTGACCGCCGAGTCGACGCCGCCCGAGATCCCGCAGAGCACCCGGTCGCCGCCGATTCGCGCGCGGATCTCCTCGACCGCCTCCGAGAGATAGGAGGCCATCCCCCAGTCGCCGCGCACACCGCAGGCGCGCACGAGGAAGTTGCCGAGCAGCGCGGCGCCGGAGACCGTGTGGGAGACCTCGGGATGGAACTGGATGCCGAAGAGGCCGCGGGCGGCCCATTCGAGGCCGACGATGTCGGCGTTTTCGGTCCGCGCCGAGATCGCGAAGCCCGCCGGCGCGCCGGTCACGTGATCGCCGTGGCTCATCCAGACCGTCTCCCGCGGCCCGAGCCCGGCGAAGAGGACCGACTCGCCGAGCACCTCCACCTCCGCGCGGCCGTACTCCCGCCGCCCCGCGGGCTCCACCCGCCCGCCGAGCAGGTGGGCCATCATCTGCATGCCGTAGCAGATCCCGAGGACGGGGATGCCGAGGTCGAAGAGCGCGGGGTCGACACGCGGCGCGCCCGGGTCGTAGACGCTCTGCGGGCCGCCGGAGAGGATCAGACCGACCGGATCCCGCCGCCGGATCTCCGCGAGCGAGAGGCCGAACGGGTGCACCTCGCAGTAGGCGCCGTGCTCCCGCACCCGGCGGGCGATGAGCTGGGTGAACTGACTGCCGAAATCGAGGATGAGGATGAGCTGGTGCGTGGCCACGCGCGGAGTCTAGCCGACCGCCGGCGCCGCGGGCTCACCCCCGAAGGTGGGTCCTCGCCGCCGCGAAAATGGCGTCGAGCATCGCCGGGGTCAGGCGGCCGGTGAAGGTGTTCTGCTGGGAGGGGTGATATGCATCGAAGAGGCGCAGCCCCGCGCCGAGGTCGTGCTCCGCGCCGTGGGCGAACCGGGGGCGGGGCCGGGGCACCGCTCCCCCCGCCTCCGCCCAGGCGGCGAGCCAGCCCTGGTGCGCCGCGTGGCCGAGCGCCACCACCGCCGCGAGCCGTGGGGCGAGGAGACGCAGCTCGCGCACGAGGAACGGCCGGCAGTTGGCGATCTCCTCCGCGGTGGGCCGGTTGGCGGGCGGAGCGCAGCGGACGATCGGCGAGATCCAGGCGTCGCGGAGCACGAGGCCGTCGTCCCGGCGCCGGGCCGTCGGGCGGTTCGCGAACCCGGCCCGATGGAGCGCCGCGAAGAGGAAATCGCCCGACCGGTCGCCGGTGAAGAGACGGCCCGTCCGGTTCGCCCCGTGCGCCGCCGGCGCCAGACCGACGATCCAGAGCCGGCCTTCGGGGTCACCGAAACCGGGGACCGGCAGCCCCCAGTAGGTCTCGCTGGCGTACCTCCGGACCCGCTCGGCCGCCACCTGCCGGCACCAGGAGCGCAGGCGCGGACAGCGCTCGCAGGCGATGATCTCCCGTTCGAGCGCGGCCCATTCGGCGCGGGCCCTCCGGTTCAGAGCTGGCTCTCCGGTTTGAGCTGGCGGCCCATCAGCTCCTCGAGCGCCCGCCGGGGATCCTTCCCCTCGTGGAGGATCGCCACCATCTGCTCGGTGATCGGCATCGCCACCTCGCGCTCGCGGGCGAGCTCGCAGAGCGCCACCGAGGTGCGCACCCCTTCGGCCACCATCGTCGTGCTCGCGAGGATCTCGGCGAGGCTCTGCCCCTGGGCGAGCGCGATCCCGGTGCGCCGGTTGCGCGAGAGGCCGCCGGTGCAGGTGAGGACGAGGTCGCCGAGACCGGCGAGGCCCGAGAAGGTCCGCAGGTCGCCGCCGCACGCGACCCCGAGGCGGGTGATCTCGTGCAGCCCCCGGGTGATGAGCGCCGCCATCGTGTTGTGCCCGAGGCCGAGGCCGGAGAGGACCCCGGCGCCGATCGCGATCACGTTCTTCGCGGCCCCGGCGATCTCCACGCCCGCGACGTCGCGGGAGGAGTAGAACCGGTAGGAAGGGGTGGCGAGGCGGCGCTGGAGCTCGGTGGCGAGCTCCTCCTCCGGACTCGCCACCACCGCCGCCGAGGGCATTCCGATCGCCAGCTCCGCGGCGAAGTTGGGGCCGGAGAGGACCGCGAACCGCACCGCCACCCCGGCCCGCTCCGCCTCCTGCGCCGTCACCTCGCTCATCCGGCAGCGCGTCTCGAGCTCGATCCCCTTCGTCGCCGAGACGAGCGTCCGGGGCTCGCCGGGAGCGAACCGGCGCACGATCTCGCGCAGCACCTGGCGGTAGCCGTGCGACGGGACCACCACGAGGATCGGATCGGTCTCCACGACGGCCGCCAGATCGCTCGTGATCCGCAACGGCTCCGGCAGCGGCACCCCCGGCAGGTACGGCTCGTTGCGCCGCTCCCGCGTCAGCATGGCGGCCGCCTCCGGACGCCGCGCCCAGAGGAGCACCTCCTGCCCCTGGGCCGCGTAATGCACCGCCAGCGCCGTCCCCCAGGAACCGGCGCCGAGGACCCCGATCGGCCTCATCTCCTCTCCTCCCCTCTCTCTGCCCTGCTCTCCCCCTCCCCGCCGAGCGGGAAGGAGGCTATCCCGGTATGGCGCGCGCCCCCGGGCCCGAGGCGGCTCTCGACGAGCTGACAGGCGGTCACCGGGAACGGCTCCGGCGCCGGAGTCCCGAGCTCGCTCACGAACCGCGCCACCTCGCGTGCCTCCCAGGGAGGGTCGCAGCGCGCCAGCGTCAGGTGCGGGCGGAACGGCCGCCCCTCCTCCCGCTCCGCGAACGGCGCCACGGCAGTCGCCACCGCCTGTTGCAGCGTCACGAGCCCGGCCTCCGGCTCGGCCCCGACCCAGAGGACCCGCGCCCTTCCGGCCGGCGGGAAGGCGCCTCCGGCCGTGAGCCGTACCGTCAGCGGCGAGGCGCTCGCCGTGGCCCCGGCCAGCGCGGCCTCGAGCTCCGGCAGCCGCTGTGGCGCGACCTCGCCGAGGAAACGCAACGTCAGGTGGAGCTTCTCGGCTCGTTCCCAGCGCGCCCGGGGGCTGGCCGGCCCGAGCGCGCGGAGGCGCTCCCCGAGCCGTTGGCGGTGCGCCTCGGGGATCGCGACGGCCACGAAGAGACGCATCTCCGTCAGCCCTCACCGGTCACGAGCAGATGGCGGCGCAGGAGATCGAGAGCGAGCTGGCTGGCATGCCAGCGCACCCGGTTCCGGTCGCCGGGAAGCCGCAGGAAGAGCTGCCCTCCCGGCACGGCGGGGTCACCGGAGGCGAGCGCGATCGCGACCGTGCCCACCGGCTTCTCCTCGGTGCCGCCGGCCGGTCCCGCGATCCCGGAGATCGCGAGACCATGGGTGGCGCCGCAGCGCGTGCGCACCCCCTCCGCCATCGCCCGCGCCACGGCCGGGCTCACCGCTCCCGTCTCGGCCAGGAGCTCCGGCGCGACCTCCAGCCATTCGGTCTTGAGGCGGTTCTGGTAGGCGATGATGCCGCCGAGGAAGAAGGCGCTCGCTCCCGGAACCCGCGTGAGCCGCTCCCCGAGGAGCCCGCCGGTACACGACTCGGCGACCGCGAGGGTGGCGCCGCGCGCCGCGAGCAACGCCCCGACGACACCCTCCAGACTCGCCTCCTCCCCCTCCGCGTAGACCGCCTCGCCGAGCGCCTCCCGGACGGCTGCGCGCAGGGCGCCGAGGTGGGTCCGCCGGGCCTCCGCTTCCCCCCCCACCGTGAGCCGGACCCGCACCTCGCCCGCCGACCCGAGCACGGTGATCTCCTCGCGCGGGAAGGCCGCGTACACCGGCGCCAGCCGCTCGTCGACCTCCGACTCGGGCAGGCCGGCGGTGCGCACGGTGATCCGCTCGCGGGCTTCGCCGCCGGTGCGTTCGGCGAGCCAGGGAGCCACGTACCTCTCGCTCAGCGCCACGAGCTCGTGGGGGACTCCGGGGAGGAGGAAGAGGGTCGCCCGGCCCGCTTCGAGCCGCTGTCCGGGAGCGGTTCCCTGCGGGTTGGCGAGCGCCACGCCGCCGCCGATCAGATCGGCCTGCTTCCGGTTGATCTCGGGCATCCGGCGGCCGAGCGAGGCGTACCGGGCCCGCAGCTCCTGCTCCAGGCGGGCGTCGCGCGCGAGCGGCCGCCCCAGCCCCTTCGCCACCGCCTCCCGGGTCACGTCGTCCGCCGTCGGCCCGAGGCCGCCGCTGACGAGCACCAGGTCGTGGCTCGCCGCGAGGCGGGCGATCTCCGCGGCGATCGCCTCCTCCTGATCGGCGACGGCGACCTTGCGAACCAGCTCCACGCCATGGTCGGCGAGGAGCCTGGCGAGCCAGAGCGAGTTGGTCTCCGCCCGGTCCTCACCGAGGAGCTCGGAACCCACCGCCAGGATCGCTGCCCGCATGGCGCCGGGATCATAGCAGCGCCCTTCCGGCCGCTCGGGCGGCGAACGGCGCGCTGATAAAATGAGCCGCCATGTTCCGCCCCCGGCTCCTTCCCTCTCTCGCCGCCCTCTGCCTCCTCTGCGGCGCCGCTCCCGTGGCGGCGTTCGATGAACCGCTCGCGGCGCGCGGCGGCGAGGGGAAGGCGGTCTACTTCTTCCCCGCCGGCTCCGAGCTGCGCCTCGAAAGCGGCCAGCCGGAGGCGACGCCGGTCGCCCTGCCGGCCGGGACCCTCCTGAAATCGGCCGCGGCGGCTGGCGGCGGCTGGCTCCTCGCCGGCGCCTACCCGCGCGCCGAAGGCGGCTCCGAGCTCTTCCTGCTCGCCGGCGACGGTACCGGCGAACGGGAGATCCCACCGCCCGGGCCGCGCCGCGGGAGGCTCCGTGCCGAGCCGGTCTGGCTGGCGAACGGCGGCCGGAGCCAGGGCCTCCTCTGGCTCGAAGGCGACGATCGGCGATCGCTCGCCCTGCGGTACGCACCGTTCGACGGGGAACGGTTCGGGACGCCGGTCGAGGTCGCCCCGCCCGCGGCCGGCAGCCAGCTCGCGCTCGCCGCCGCGCCGCTTTCCGACGGCAGCTTCCTCGCGCTCTGGAGCGCCTTCGACGGCCAAGACGACGAGATCCTCTGGTCACATGGTCGGGCCGGCGAGTGGCGCGACCCGCAGCCGCTCGCCCCCGACAACGACGTCCCCGACATCACCCCGGCCGTCGCCGCCCTCGGCGATGGCGCGATCGCGGCCTGGAACCGCTTCGACCCGGAGCTCGGCGCCTACCGGCTCCTGACCGCGCGGTTCGACGGCGAACGGTGGCGCGAGCCCGCCGTGATCGAAGGAGCCGGCGGCCTCTACCCGACCTTCGAGCGGCTCGACGGCACGCTCTATCTCCTCTGCCTGCGGGCGGGCACGACGCGCGGCTGGGGGCTCCTGCGGCTCACGGAAGAGGGCCGGGTGGCGCGCGAAGCCGACGTCGAGACGGCGCGCGCCGAGCGCCCCCTGCTCGTGACCGACCCCGGCACGGGGGGCCTCGCCCTGCGCTGGGAGGAAGAGGAGATCGCCGTCCGCTGGGAGCGGACTCCGCGGACCGGACGGCTGCGCCGGTGAAGACGCTCCCGCACGCCCTCGCCACCGGCGCGCTGCTCGCCCTCCTGGCCACTCCGGCGGCCGGCGCGGTCCGGGCGATCCTCGCCTTCGGCGACAGCATCACCGCCGGGGTCGGCGACACCCGGCCGGAGCCGGATCGGGGGTACCCCGCACGGCTCGCGGCGCTGCTCGCCGAAGCGGGCGTCGCCGCCGAGGTGCACAACCTCGGCGTTCCCGGGGAGACCACGGCCGAGGGGCTCGCCCGCCTGCCCGCGGCGCTCGCCGCCGGCGGCAACCTGCTCCTGCTCATGGAAGGGACGAACGACGTCTCCCACGACGTCTCGCCCGAGACGATCGCCTACAACCTGCGCGAGATGGGCCGCCTCGCCTCCCAGCGGGGGATCGAGCCGATCTTCGCCACCCTGATCCCGCGGGGGCCGGCGGCCCCCACCGATCCGCGCAACCTCCAGACCGAGCGCGTGGCCTGGGAGCTGCGCGACCTCGCTTACCGGGACGGCGCCGGCCTGGTCGATGCGTACGCGGTCTTCACGCGCACCCGGGAGGTCTTCGGCCGCCTCTACGCGGATCCGTACCACCCCAACGCGGAAGGGTACGACCTCCTCGCGAAGGCGTTCGCCGAGATGCTGCTCGGAATCGATACGGTGGCGCCGGTCGCCGCCTTCGTGCGGCCGGCCGACGGCGAGAGCGGCGTGCCGCCGACGAGCGAGCTCACCTTCTACCTCTACGACCACCTTTCGGGCGTCGACGCCGCGCACGCCACCATGCTGATCGACGGCGAGCCGGTCGCCGCCACTGTCTCGTCGAGCGTGCCGCGGCGCCTCGCCTTCACCTACCGGCCCGCAACGCCGCTCGCCAACGTGGTGCGTCTCGGCTACCGGGCGCGCGACCTGGCGACCCCGCCCAACGAGATCGAGGAGACGCTCGCCACCTTCGTCGTGGCCGGGACGGAGCTGCTCACCGGCGACCTCGACCGGGACGGCCGGGTGGACGGCCGGGACCTCGTCGCCTTCGCGGTGCTCTTCGGCTCGAACGCGGGGGACGGGCGTTACGATCCGCGCGGCGACCTCGATCGCAACGGTCGCATCGACGGCCTCGATCTCGCGCTGCTCGCCGCCAACTTCGGCCGCTCCGCCTTCTGACAACGGTTCAGCCGGCGGCGCCGCCGGCTTCCGGCAGGAGCTCCTCGCCCACCAGCACGGGCACGGGCCCGGGGGCGTCGCCGATCTCGAAACAGGCGGCGAAACGGGCCTCCAGATCGGCGTCGGCCCGGCGCAGGTAGAGCCGCGCCAGCTCCTGCCCCGCCTCCAGACGCTCGCCGAGCCGGACGCGATAGCGCAGCGCCACGCCGGGATCGATCGCGTCGCCGGGGCGCTGCCGTCCGGCTCCGGCCGCCACCATGAGGAGCCCGAGCTGGCGGGTTTGCACCTTTCCGAGCCAGCCGGAGCGCGGCGCGAGGAGCACCCGTTCGTGCGGGGCGAGCGGCAGCTCCGGCCGCGCCAGCCACGCCCGTTCCCCCCCCTGGGCGGCGAGCGCCCGGACGAAGCTCTCCCGGGCCCGGCCGGAGTCGAGAGCGCGTGCGAGCGCCGCCCGGTCGAGCGGCACCCCGGCGAGCGCCGCGAGGTCGAGGGCGAGCACGAGGGTGACCTCCCGGGTCTCCGGCGGCCCCCCGCCCTCGAGGAGGGCGAACGTCTCGAGGAGCTCGGCGGCGTTGCCGCTCCACTCGCCGAGCGGCTGGCTCATGTCGGTCAGCCGGGCGGCGGCCCGTACCCCGAGCTCCGCGCAGGTGTTGACGAGGAGCCGCGCCAGCTCCCGCGCCTGCTCCATCCCGGGGAGGAAGGCGGCGTCGCCGGTCTTCACGTCGAAGACCACCGCCGCCGCCCCGGTGGCGAGCTTCTTCGAGAGGATGCTGGCGACGATCAGGGGCAGCGAATCGACGGTGCCGGTCACGTCGCGCAGCGCGTAGAGACGGCGATCGGCCGGCGCGATGCCGCCGGTGGCGATGCCGAGCGCCATCCCGACCTCCCGCAGCAGGCCGAGAGCCCGCTCGCGGTCGAGCTCGAGACGCAGCCCCGGCACCGATTCGAGCTTGTCGGCCGTCCCGCCGGTGTGACCGAGGCCGCGGCCGGTGAGCATCGCGATCGGCAGGCCGCAGGCGGCGAGCAGCGGCGCGAGCACCAGCGAAACCTTGTCGCCAACCCCGCCGGTGGAGTGCTTGTCCACGACCCCCGGCAACGCGCGCGCGAGCTCCCACCGTTCGCCGCTCTCGAGCATCGCGAGCGTCAGCTCCCGGGTTTCGCGCCGGTCGAGGCCGCGGATCGCCGCGGCCATCAGGAAAGCGCCGAGCTGCGAGTCGCTCCAGGAGCCGCTGGCGGCACCGGCGACGAGCGCCCGGATTTCGGTGCGGTCGAGCGCCCGGCCGGCGCGTTTCCGCACGAGGATCTCGTACGGGCTCGGGACCGCCGCCGGTCCGCTCATCCGTACCTCAGATGACGCCGGGGCCGCCGGCGAGACGCCGGGCTTCGGCCTGGAGCGGCGAACGCGGGAACTCCTCGACGAGCCGGCGGAACGTCGCCGCCGCCTGCTCCGTCCGGCCGAGCGCCTGCTGGGTGACGCCCAGCTGGAAGAGGAGCGTGTCCTCCGGAAGCTGCCGGCCTTCGGGCCGTTCCAGGAGGGCTTCGAGGCGAGTGACCAGCTGCTCGCCCTTCCCTTCGGCCCGGTCGAGGTTGATCAGGTTGAGCTGCGCGACCATCCCCGCCGCGGTCCCCCCTTCCTCCTCGACGAACCGCTCCCAGTGCCGGCGCGCCGCCGCCGCGTCACCCTCGGCCATCGCGATCTCGCCGAGGTAGAGGTGGGCGATGTCGGCCGCGGCCGGGGCGAAGGTGCGGTCGGCGAGGCGGGTGAAGAGCTCCTTCGCCCGCGCCTGCCGCGCCGCCTCGCTCGGGAAGGTCGGCCGCTCGGCATCGTCCGGCTGTGCTCCCGAGGTCACGATCTCGGCGCCGTAGACGCGCATCGCCCGGGTGAGCTCGTCGCTCGCCTGGTGCTCGCGGCTCCGGTTCCAGAGCCATCCCCCGGCCACCAGCAGACCGCCGACGAGCAGGGCGGCCCCGCCCCAGATCAGCTGCCGCGCATGTTTTTCCGCGAACTCGATGCTCTGGGAAACGACTTCCGCGAGCTCGTTGCGCTCGAGTTCCTGTTTAGTCAGACGATCGGCCATTCCGGTCTCTCCGCGAATCCCAGGGGAAGAGGGTGGTGCGGCTGGGAGGATTCGAACCCCCGACCAAGAGCTTAGGACGCTCCTGCTCTGTCCAGCTGAGCTACAGCCGCCCGCCGCGCGAGTATAGCTGTCCGCCCCTTCGCCCGTCTCCCGTTCAGTATCGGATCAACGACTCCACTTCGTAGCCCGCGAGCCGCGCGCGGCCGCCGAGCGCCGAGAGCTCGACGACGAAGCCGAAACCCATCACTTCGGCGCCATGGTCGGCGAGCAGCTCGGCGGTCGCCCGCGCGGTGCCGCCGGTCGCCACGAGGTCGTCCACGATCAGCACCCGCTCGCCCGGATGGACGCCGTCGGCGTGCATCTGGATCCGGTCCTGCCCGTACTCCAGGTCGTACGCCCGCTCGATGGTCGCCGCCGGCAGCTTGCCGGGCTTGCGCACCGGCACGAAGCCGGCGTTGAGGTTGTAGGCGAGGATCGGCGCGAACATGAAGCCGCGCGACTCGATCCCCACGACCTTGTCCACCCGGAGGTGGGAGAAGATCCAGGTGAACCGGTCCACCGTCATCCGCAGCGCCAGCGGGTTCGCGAGCAGCGTGGTGATGTCGTAGAAGCGGATCCCGGGCTTGGGAAAGTCCGGGACCTCACGGATGAAGCTCTTCAGATCGTTCACGGCGATCCCCCTCTATCGGATCTCGAAACCGCTCCAGCCCGGATCCTCTCCGGTCCAGACACATTCGATGCCGTCCACCCGCGCCAGCATCGGCCCCTCGGAGAGCGCCGCCGCCAGGTCCGCGAGCGCGGCCGGCCCGCCGGCGGCGGCCACGGCCACCGAACCGTCGGCCTGGTTGGCGACCCAGCCGGCGAGGCCGAGCCCGCGGGCCGTGCGGAGCACGAAACGGCGGAAGCCGACTCCCTGCACCCGGCCCCGTACCACCCACCGGGAGGCGCTCCGCTCAACCAAGCCGCTCTCCTCCCGCCCCCCGCTGCCAGCCGTGCCGCCCCAGCAGCGGCACGAACGCCACGGCGTCGGCCTCGCGGCGGCGAACCCCGCGCGCCAGCCGCTCGTAGACCACCAGCCGCTGCTGCTGCGCCTCCCCCTCCGGAATCACCAGCCGCCCCCGCGGTCCGAGCTGGTCGAGCAGCGGCCGGGGCAGCGACGGGGCTGCGGCCGCGACCAGGATCCGGTCGAACGGCGCCACCTCGCTCCAGCCGACGGTGCCGTCGAACGCCTGGATCTTGACGTTGGAGATCCCGAGCTGCCGCAGGCGGTGGATCGCCTGGTGCGCGAGCTCGCCGATCAGCTCGAGGCTGTAGACCCAGCGGGCGAGGCGGGCGAGGATCGCGGTCTGATAGCCGGAGCCGGTGCCGACCTCGAGCACCTTGTGGGTCGCTTCGACCTCCAGCAGCTCGGTCATCCGCGCCACCACGAACGGCTGCGAGATCGTCTGGCCGGCGCCGATCGGCAGCGCGTGATCGCCGTACGCCTGTCCCGCGAGGTGCTCACGCACGAAGCGGTGCCGCGGCACCTCGCGCATCGCCGCGAGGACGCGCGGGTCGCGCACCCCCCGCGCCTCGATCGTCTCGCGCACCATCCGCTCGCGGAGCAGGGTGAAGTCGGACACGGCCGGCCGCTCAGCTCCCGAACAGCTGCCGCAGGCGATCCGTGAGCTCGCCGAGCCGGTCGAGCGCCCGGTAATCGGTGAGATCGAGGTGGAGCGGGGTCACCGAAGCGAGGCCATGGATCAGCGCGTGATGGTCGGTGCCCTCGTCGTCGCTCCATTCGGGCGTGCCCGCGATCCAGAAGTAGCGCCGACCGCGCGGATCCTCCTTCTCCACCACCACCTGCCGGTAGACCCGCCGCCCGAGCCGCGCCAGCGCCACCCCGTTGACCGCCCGGGCCGGCAGGTTGACGTTGAGCAGCATGCGGGGTTCGAGCGGCGCCGCGAGCAGCGTGGCCACGAAGCGGCGGGCGAACTCGGCGGCGCGGGGGAAAGACGCCTCCTCGCCGTCCTCGAGGCTGAAGGCCACCGACGGCAGACCGAGCAGGCAGGCCTCGAAGGTGGCGCTCACGGTACCCGAGTAGGTGACGTCGGCGCCGAGGTTGAGGCCCCGGTTGATCCCCGAGACCACGAGCTCCGGCGGCCGCTCGCGCAGCAGCCAGTGGATCGCCAGGTTCACCGCGTCGGTGGGCGTGCCGTCGACCGCGTACCAGCCCGCCTCCATCTCGCGCAGCCGCAACGGCCGGTGGAGCGTGAGCGAATGCCCGCTCGCGCTCTGCTCCCGGTCGGGAGCGACCACGACGACCTCCGCCTCCGGCAGCTCCGAGAGAGCCCGGGCGAGCTCGCGAATCCCTTCGGCCTGGACGCCGTCGTCGTTGGTGACGAGGATTCGGGTCATCGGGGGCGGCCGTGCGGCACGATCGCGCTCAGCGCTTCCAGGCGAGCTGCGGCCCCGAGCGGTCGAGGTACTTCTCGAGCAGCGGGGCAAGGTCGGCGAGCGTGGTCTCCGGCACGAGATGCGCGGGGGTGATCAGCGAGCTCTTCAGCGCGTCGGCGCAGTCGTTCTCCACCCGCTCGTCGAGCGCCGCCACCGCGCGCCGGACCACCTCCTGGGCGAGCGCGGCGTTGCGCTGGACCACCTCCATCACGCCCTCGCCGGAGACCGCCTCTTCCTCCTCGTGCCAGCAGTCGTAGTCGGTGATCATCGCGAGCGAAGCGTAGGCGATCTCGGCCTCGCGGGCGAGCTTCGCCTCCTGGAGGTTCGTCATCCCGATGACGTCCATCCCCCACTGCCGGTAGACCTCCGACTCGGCCCGCGTCGAGAACAGCGGCCCCTCCATGCAGAGGTAGGTGCCGCCCTCGTGGAGGCGCGCTCCGGCCGCCCTGGCGGCCGCCGCCAGGATTCCCGCGAGGCGCGGGCTCACCGGACGGGCGAAGGAGGTGTGGGCGACCAGCCCCCGCCCGAAGAAGGTGTCGGGCCGGTGCCGGGTGCGGTCGAAGAACTGGTCCGGCACGACGATGTCGCCCGGGCGGTAGTCGATCTTCATCGAGCCGACCGCGGAGACCGAGATCAGGAACTCCACCCCGAGCTGCTTGAAGCCGAGGATGTTGGCGCGGTAGTTGAGCTCCGTGGGCAGCAGCCGGTGCCCGCGGGCGTGCCGGGCCAGGAAGGCCACCGTCCGCCCTTCGAGCTCGCCGATCACGTAGGCATCCGAAGGGTCGCCGAACGGGGTCGCCACGCGGCGCTCCTCGCGCACCTCGAGCCCCGTCATCTCGTAGAGGCCGCTGCCCCCGATCACACCAATTCGCACTTCGCCCATGCTCTCCTCCGGCAGATCCTGCGGGCTTCGTCTGGGTCGTGGGGTCCGGGCACGATGCCGCGCCTCAGCTCCCGCGGGACTCTAGCACAGGGGCCGCCATCGCCTGATCGATGGCGAGCGCCGTCGCGAGCGCCCGCCGGCCCGCGGCACCGTCCACGAGCCGCCTCCCGGTCTCCCCCCGGCAGGCGGCGACGAACGCCTCGAGCTCCCGGCGGAGCGGCTCGGCCTTCTCCACGGCGAGATCCGCCGCCTCGATGCGGCGCCCTTCGCCGTCGTCCACCAGCCGGTACCCCTTGATCTCCTGCTCCGGGTAATCGAGCGAGTAGTAGGCCGAGGGCAGGAAGAGGCGAAGCTTGCGCGTCCGTTCGGCGGAGACGCGCGAGGTGGTGAGGTTCGCCACCGCGCCGGAGGCGAGGGCGAGGCGGGCGTTGGCGATGTCGACCCGTCCGGAGAGGACCGCGATCCCCGTGGCCCGCACCTCGACCACCGGCGAGGGGTCGAAGGCGTGGAGGATCTGGAGGTCGTGGACCATGAGGTCGAGCACCACGTCCACGTCGAGGCTCCGGGGAGCGAAGACCCCGAGGCGCTGCGCCTCGACGAACCGGGGAGGGGTGCCGAGGTCGAGGAGGGCCTGCACGGCCGGGTTGAAGAACTCCACGTGCCCGACCGCCAGCACCCGGTCGCCCCGGGCGGCGAGCAGGCGGTCGGCCTCCTCCAGGCTGGCGGCGATCGGCTTCTCCACCAGCAGGTGCTGCCCCCGGCCGAGGATCTCGCCGCCGAGGCTCGCGTGATCGACGGTCGGCACCGCGAGCACCACCGCCTCGACCTCGGCGAGCAGCGGCTCGGGCGTTGCGAAGTGACGGCTGCCGAACTCGGCGGCCACCGCCTCGCCGACCTCCCGCCGCCGGTCGTGGATCCCCGCCAGCCGGACGCCGGGCAGCGAGGAGAGGATCCGGGTATGGTGCCGCCCGAGCGCACCGCACCCGATCACGCCGATCGCGAGCGGCTTCACTCCCCGGCCTCCTCGTCGCGGCCGGAGCGTCCGGGCAGGACCCGGCAGACCCCCCGCCGGCTGGCGCGGATCCAGTCGATCAGATAGCGAACCTCCGGCTCGCCGGCATGCTCGCGCTCCAGGATCTCCAGCGCTTCGGCGCTGCGCAGGTGCGAGCGGAGGTAGACGCGGAAGGCCGCATCGAGGGCCGCGATCGTCGCCGCCGGGAACCCCTTGCGCCGCAGGCCGATCCGGTTCAGGCCGTAGAACGCCGGCCGCATTCCCACCGTCTTGGCGAACGGCAGGGCATCGGTCGTCAGGCGCGTGTAGCCGCCGACGTAGGCGTGCCGCCCGATCCGGTTGTGCTGATGGACCGCGGAGAAGGCGCCGACCACGGCGTCGTCGCCGACCTCCACGTGCCCCGCCAGCGTGCCGCAGTTGGCGAAGATCACGCGGTCGCCGACCACGCAGTCGTGGGCCACGTGCGAGTAGACCATGAAGAGGCAGTCGCTGCCGATCCGGGTGACGCCGCCGCCCGGCGCGGTGCCCCGGTGCACGGTGCAGAACTCCCGGAACTGGTTGCGATCGCCGATCTCGAGCGTCACCCGCTCGCCCCGGTGCTTGAGGTCCTGCGGCGCGAAGCCGATCGCCGCATGTCCCGAGATCCGGTTCTCGCAGCCGATCCGCGTCGGGCCTTCGATCTGCGCCCCGGCCCCGATCTCGGTGCCCTCGCCGATCACCACCTCGGCGCCGATCACCGCGTGCGGTCCGACCACGACGCCGGCCGCGAGCTCGGCGGCGGGATCGACCACCGCCGTGGGATGGATTCGCGCGCTCACGCCTCGGCCTCCGTTGCCTGCCGTTCGTCGAGGATCGTCGAGAGCAGCTCCGCCTCCGCGCAGAGCCGCCCGTCGACCAGGGTGCGCCCCTGCACGAGGCAGTGGGCGCGACGGCGGCGCTTGACCAAGATCTCGAACCGGGCCTGATCGCCCGGCACCACCGGATGGCGGAAGCGCGCCCGGTCGACGCCGAGGAAGTAGAGCAGCTTGCCGGCCCGGTCCGGATCCTCGTGCAGCAGGAGTATCCCGCCCGCCTGCGCCATCGCCTCGATCAGCAGCACGCCCGGCACCACCGGATGCTGCGGGAAATGGCCGCAGAAGAACTCCTCGTTGATCGTGAAGTTCTTGATCGCGACGATCCGCTTCCCCGGCTCCATCTCGAGCACGCGATCGATCAGCAGGAAGGGATAGCGGTGCGGCCGCACCGACATCACCCAGCGCACGTCCCAGAATCGTCCCCCCTCAGTCAACGCTCTCCTCCTCTCCCCTTCCTTCCAGCCGCTGTTCGAGGCGCCGCAACCGCGACCGCCAGTCGGCCAGCCGCCGCAGCAGCGCCTGCTGCCGCCGCCAGAGCGGCGCCGGCACGGCCGGGATCCCGGCGACGACCTGGCCGGGTTCGACGTCCTGCATCACCGCCGACTTGGCTGCCACCTGCACCCCCGCCCCCACGACGCGATGATCAGCCACGCCGACCTGGCCCGCCAGCACGACGCCATCGCCGAGACGGGTGCTGCCGGCGATGCCGGTCTGGGCGCAGAGGATGGCGCCGCGGCCGATCGTCACGTTGTGGCCGATCTGCACGAGGTTGTCGATCTTCGCATGCGCGCCGACCGCCGTCACCCCGAGGGTCGCCCGGTCGATCGTGCTGTTGGCGCCGATTTCGACCTCGTCGCCGACCTCCACCCGCCCGACCTGCGGGATCTTGCGCGGCAGCCCGCCGGCCGTGCGGTAGCCGAAGCCGTCGGAACCCACCACGGCCCCGGCGTGCACGATGCTTCCCGCCCCGATCCGGGTGCCGTCGTAGAGCACCGCGTGCGCGTGGAGATGGCAGGCGCCGCCCACCTCGCAGTCGCGGCCGACGACGACGTGGGCGTCGAGGATCGCGGCGGGACCGATCCGGCTTCCCGCCCCCACCACCACGAACGGCCCCACTTCGGCCGCCGGATCGATCCGGGCCGTCGGCTCCACGATCGCGGTCGGATGGACCCCCGCCGTCGCCCGGCGGGGCGGGTGGAGCCGTTCGAGCACGGCGCCGAAAGCTCCCCGGGGGTCGCGCACCACCAGCTGCGCGCCGGTGAACCCCTCGATCCGGGCGGCGACGAGCAGGGCGCCGGCGCGGGAGTCCCGGGCCGCCGTCACCGCGTCCGGCCCGACGGCGAAGGCGAGATCGCGGGGCCCGGCCTCACCCAGCGGCCGCAGCCCCTCGATCTCGAGCGCACCGTCTCCGAGCAGCTCCCCGCCGATCCAGCCGGCGATCTCGGCGAGGCGCACCGCCATCGGTCAGTTGCCCTTCGCGGCGTCGAAGCGCTGGAGGATCAACGGCGTGATGTCGATCGCCTCGTCGGCGTAGACGAGCCCGCTCTGGAACTTGTTGAAGATCAGCGCGTACCCGAACTCCTCGCCCACCTGCTCGATGATCGGCATCACCCGGCGCTCCACCTCGCCCAGCGCGTTCTCCCGCGCCTTGCCGATCTCGCGCTCCGCGTCGTCCTGGAAGCGCCGGAACGAGATCATCTTGTCCTCGAGCTCCTTCTCGAGATCGGCGATCTTGTCGGCGGCGAGCGAGAGGCGGCCGTCGTTGAGCTTGCGGCGCAGGGCCTCGATCTCGTCCTGCTTCGCCTTGCCCTCGGCGACCTTGGCGTCCTGGAGGTTCTTGAGGCGGCCGAGCGCCTCCTTGCCGACGGCGGAGTCGGTCACCAGGCGCTGCACGTCGATGAGCGCGATCTTCAGCGGCCGCTCGGCGCCCTGCGCCCGCACTGCGGGAACGGCGGCGAAGAGCAGCGCGAGCAGCGCGAAGATGGCGGGGATGAACTGACGGCTACGGCTCATGGACATTCTCTCCTCTGGGATGGCGTTCTCGGCGACCGCTCAGAAGGTCGCACCGATGCTGAAACGGAACGTCTCGAAGCTGTCGTACGGCAGCTCGTTGAGATTGACGGAGTAGATGAAACGGAGGGGGGCGCCGAAGACCGGCACGAAGATCCGCAGCTCGACGCCCGCGCTCGTGCGCATGTTGCCGAGGTCGAGCGACTGCTTCTCGCCGATGACGGTGCCGCCATCCGCGAAGAGCAGCAGCCGGAACGGGCCGCCGAGCAGGAAGTGGTACTCGAGATTCAGCTGCAGATACCGGTTGCCGCCGAACGGGAAACCGTACTCGTCGTAGAGGATGTTCCCCTGCTTGTCCCGCACCGAGATCGAGCGGTACCGGAAGCCGCGCACGCTCGTCTCGCCGCCGAGGAAGTAGCGTTCGAAGAAGGAGAGTTCGTGCCCCTGGTAGGGCTCGATCCAGCCCGCCTCGACGTTGGCGGCGAGCACCATCCGCAGCTGCTGCCCCGGCATCGGCTTGAACCAGGAGAAACCGACCTCGGGGCGGTAGAAGTAGGCATCGCCGCCGAGGAAGCCGCCCGCGTACTCGAACGAAGCGGAGAAGCGCATCCCCCGGGTCGGTTCGGTCCGGCTGTCGCGGCTCTCGTAGAGGAACATCGGCCGCAGGGACGACTGGTCGAGCCGGAAGCGCTGCAGGATCTGCTCCTCTTCGGGGCTGAAATAGCTGCGCTGATCGTCGAGGCGCTGGCGGTTGTAGCTCAGGCTCACCGAGCTGAACAGGCCGAGAGAGCGCCCGTAGGTGATGATGCCGCCCTCGCTCTTCCGTTCGAACTCCTGCCCGAAGAGCTGACGGTAGTTGATGTCGGACTTGAAGAGCTGGATCCCCAGCGACTGCGGCCGGTCGAGGAACCAGGGCATGAAATAGGAGGTGTTGAGCTCGGTGCTGTAGGGACCGGCCTGATAGGCGACGCCCAGCGACTCGCCGCGGCCCATGAAGTTCTGCGTGCGCACCGAGGCCTGCCCGAAGAAGCTCTCGCCCTCCCGCCAGCCGGCTCCGAACTGCAGCTCGGTCCGGTCCTTCTCCTCGCCCTTGACGAGGAGATCGACCGTCTTCTTCTCGCTGTCGAAGTTCGAGAAGGAGACCGGATCGTCCTCGTTGAGCTTGAAATAGCCCAGCTGGTTGATCTTGAAGAGGCTGCTCTTCATCGCGCCCATGTTGAGCACGGTACCTTCCTGCACCCGGAACTCGCGGCGCAGGACCTTGTCGCGGGTCGTCGTGTTGCCCTCGAACTCCAGGCGTCCCACGAGGTACTGGTCGCCCTCGTAGATCTTCACCCGCAGGTCGGCGACCTGGTCCGCGCGCTCCACCAGCTCCGGCTCGACCTGCGCGTAGATGTGGCCGAAGTTGTTGTAGGTCTCGCGGATCTCCTTGATGCTCTCGTCCATCGCCTTGGCGCTCAGCCAGCCCCCCGGCCGGCGGCGGAAGCGGCGCAGGATGGTCTCGTCCGAGAAGACCTTGTTGCCTTCGATGGTGATCTCGCCGAGCCGCCAGCGTTCCCCTTCCTCGATCGGGATCTCGAGGAAGAGCCGGCGCTTCTGCTCCTTCGGGCTCTTCGCGTTCGGATGCTGCGCCCGGACCTCGATCTTCGGCTCGCCGATGGCGACGTTCTTGTAGCCGGCGGCGCGATAGACCTTGCGGACGTTCTCGAGATCCTCCTGGAAGGTCGCGGGGTTGTAGATGTCGCGCTTGAGGAGGCGAACGAAGGGACCGGTCTCCTTCGTCTTCTTCATCGCCCAGTGCAGGCGCCAGGTGCGGAAGACCTCGGCCCCGGGGAAGGTGATCTTCCGGATCCGGACCCGGTCGCCCTCGTCCACGCTGACGATCAGCCGGCGCTCGTTCGGGCTCACCTCGTCGAGGCGCGTGTGCACCTCGGCGAACCGGTAGCCCTTCTCCCGGTAGAGCTCCTCGATCGCGGCGGCGAGACGGGCGATCTCGCCGAGGCTCGCGGCGGAGCCTTCCCGCACGTCGATCTGCTCCTTCGCGATCCGCTCGGTGACGTCGGTACGGCTGACCTTCTTGAGCCCTTCGTAATCGATCCCGCGCAGGGTCGGCCGCTCGGTCACCCGGATGATCAGCCGGACTCCCTCCGGGACCTCCTCTTCCCGCACCACGATGTCGTCGATCAGCCGCCGTTCCCAGAGCAGGTGGATCGCGCGGTCGAGGGCTTCCGGATCGTAGGGGCGCCCCTCCGAGATGTCGAGGTAGTACTTCAGGGTCTCGGGCGGCAACGCCCGGAGCCCCTCGAGCTCGATCGCCGCGATCGGGCGCTCTGCCGCCCGGGCCGCGCCACCCGCGTTGCCGCAGAGCACGGCCAGGATCGCCACCAGGAGCCGCCGCAGCCGAAATCGTCTCATGAGCTCTCGTTCCTCCCCCCGTTGCGGACGTGCCGCGCCGGCCTGCCGCCCCCGTGTTGCAAATCCGGCGCCACGGGCGGCTTCGCCTCCGCTCTCAACCCGCCGCCGGCTCCGCGGCGCGCGGCCGGGCTGCGAGGCTGAGCTCGTCGCCTGCGAGGTCGACCTCGATCAGCTCGATCTCCTCCCCCCGCCGTTCGATGAGGATCTCGGAGACCGGGTCCTGGATGTACCGCTGGATGGTGCGCCGCAGCGGACGGGCGCCGGTCGCGGCATCGATCCCCGCGCGGGCGAGCAGCCAGAGCCGGGCCGGTTCGGAGACCTCCACGCGCAGGTGGCGCTGGGCCAGGGTCTCGTTGACGTCGGCGAGCAGGATGTCGACGATCGCGCGCAGTTCCGGCTCCCCGAGCGGGTTGAAGACGATCACCTCGTCGATCCGGTTGATCAGCTCCGGGCTGAAGATCCTTCGCAGCTCGGCGAGGATCTCCTCCTCGATCCGCCGCTGCGTCTCTTCCCGATCGCCGCCGACGAACCCCATCCGGCCGCCGCGGGCGACCAGCTTGCTGCCGGCGTTCGAGGTCATGAGCACGAGGCAGTTGCGGAAATCGACCGGGTTGCCGTAGGCGTCGGTGAGGGTGCCGTCGTCGAGGATCTGGAGCAGGAGGTTGGCGACCTCCGGGTGCGCCTTCTCGATCTCGTCGAAGAGGATGACCGCGTACGGCTGGCGCCGGATCCGTTCGGTGAGCTGCCCCCCCTCTTCGTGACCGACGTAGCCGGGCGGCGAGCCGATCAGGCGCGAGATCGCGTGCTTCTCCATGTACTCGGACATGTCGAAGCGCACCAGCGCCGTCTGGCTGCCGAAGAGGAACTCCGCGAGCCGCCGCGCGACCTCCGTCTTGCCCACTCCCGACGGGCCGAGGAAGACGAACGAACCGACCGGACGCTGGGGGTTGGCGACGCCGAGGCGGGAGCGGCGGATGGCCCGGGAGATCGCCGCGATCGCGCGATCCTGGCCGACGACCCGCCGCCGCAGCGTCGCCTCCATGCCGCGCAGCTTCTCCGCTTCGTCGTGCTCGAGGTGGGCCAGCGGGATCCCCGTCCAGGCGGCGACCACCTCCTCCACGTCCCGGCGCGTGACCTCCAGCAGCCCCTCCTCTTCGATCGCGCTGCCCATCCGGGCGACCTCGTCGCGCAGCTCGATCTCCCGCTCGCGCAGGCGCACCGCCCGCTCGAAATCCTTCTCCGAGATCGCCGCCTTCATCTCCCGGACGACCTGGCGCACCTCGAGCTCGACGCGGTGCAGCTGCTGGGTGTCGCGCACCCGGCGCAGCTTCACCTTCGCGCCGGCCTCGTCGAGCACGTCGATCGCCTTGTCCGGCTGGTGGCGGTCGGGGATGTAGCGCGACGACTGATAGATCGCCGTGCGCAGGGCTTCGTCCTGATAACGAACCTGGTGGAAGCTCTCGTACCGGTCCTTGATGCCGGCGAGGATCTGATAGGTCTCCTCGTTGGTGGCGGGGCTCACCTGGATCGCCTGGAACCGCCGGAGCAGCGACCGGTCCTTCTCGACGTACTTCCGGTACTCCTTGAGCGTGGTGGCCCCGATGCAGGAGATCTCGCCGCGCGAGAGCGCCGGCTTGAGGATGTTGGCGGCGTCGAGCGAGCCCTCCGCCGAGCCGGCGCCGATCAGCGCGTGGATCTCGTCGATGAAGACGATCGTCTCCCTCGCCTCGCGCAGCTCCTTGAGGATCCCCTTCAGCCGCTCCTCGAACTGTCCGCGGTACTTGGTGCCCGCCACGATCAGGGAGAGATCGAGCGCGACCAGGCGGCGATTGGCGAGGAAGACCGGCACCCGCCCGTCGGCGATCCGCTGCGCGAGACCCTCGACGATCGCGGTCTTGCCGACCCCCGGCTCGCCGAGCAGGATCGGGTTGTTCTTCGTCCGCCGCGAGAGGATCTGGATGATCCGGTCGACCTCCTCCTCGCGTCCCACGAGAGGATCGAACGCCCCCTGCGCGGCGAGCCCGGTCAGGTCGCGCCCGAACTCGGCGAGAAACGGGAGATCCCGCTTCGGCTGCTTCGACTCGTGCTCCCGGGAGAGCGTCTCGATCTCGTCGCGAACGCCGAGCACGTCGAGGCCGTGCTCCTCGAGGAGGCGCATCCCGAGCGAGCCCTCGGTCCGCAGGACTCCCAGCAGCAGGTGCTCGCACCCGACCAGCGGATGCCCGAGCCCCTCCGCCTCCTGGGCCGCGAAGGCGAGGACCCGCTTCGCCTCTTCCGAGAGCGGCAGCTCGGCGGTCGAGGAGAGGCGCTCCACGAACGGCTTCTCCCCCTCGATCTCGCGGCGCAGCTCGTCGGGACGCACCTGATAGCGATGCAGGATCTCGGTGACGCCCTCCGCGCCCTCGCGCAGGATCCCGAGCAGGAGGTGCTCGGATTCGATGACCCGGCTGCCGAGCTTGGAGGCTTCGTAGCGGGCGAAGAAGAGCGCCCGGCGTGCCCGCTCGCTGTACTTCTCGAACATCCCCGTGCGTCTCCCGGCCTCGCTGCGAAACTCTTCGGAATCAGCGCGATAGCTCGTGCAGTGCGCCGTTCTGGAGACGGAGCACTCTAGCACACCGGCGGGCCATCCCCGGGTTGTGGGTCACCAGCAGGCTGGTCGTGCCGTGGGCGCGGGCGAGCTCGAGCAGCAGGGCGAAGACCTGCTCGCCGCTGGCGGGATCGAGGTTCCCGGTGGGTTCGTCGGCGAGCAGCAGCGAGGGCTCGAGCAGGAGGGCGCGGCAGAGCGCGACGCGCTGCTGCTCGCCTCCGGAGAGCTGCCCCGGAAAATGCGTGGCCCGGTCGGCGAGCCCGACCGCGGCGAGGAGCTCGCCGGCCCGGCGCCGCCACGACGCGAGCGGCAGCCGGGCGATGCGCGCCGGCATGAGCACGTTCTCGGCGGCCGTGAAGTCGGCGAGCAGCTGATAGAACTGGAAGACGAAGCCGACGGTCTGGCAGCGGTAGCGGGCGAGCTCCTCGGCGTCGAGTCCCGCGAGCGCTCGGCCGCCCACCGCGAGCTCGCCGCGGTCGGGGCTGTCGAGCCCGCCGACGAGGTGCAGGAGGGTCGACTTGCCGGAGCCGGAAGGCCCTTCGATCGCCACCAGCTCGCCCGGCGCCACGTCGAGATCGACGCCGCGGAGGACCTCCACCACGCGCTCGCCGTCGCGGTACGACTTCACGAGGCCGCGCGCCCGCACCTCGACGCTCACCGGCGCACCGCCTCCACCGGTCGCATCTCGGCCAGCCGTCGCGTCCCCCAGCGCGAGCAGAGGAACGTGAGGAGCAGCGCCACCCCGAGCACCGTCCCCACCTCCAGCCACTCCACCGCGAACGGCAGGTAGTCGAGGAAGTAGACCTGCGCCGGGAGCTTCACGAGGTGCCAGCGGTCGAGCAGCCGTGCGACCACGACCCCGAGCAGACCGCCCGCCAGCGCCCCGCCGCCGCCCACGATCAGGCCGAGGAGGGTGAAGAGGCGGCCGAGCTCGCGCGGCGCCGCTCCCATCGCCGCCAGCGCTCCGAGCTCCCGCCAGCGGCTCGACTGCAGGAGCGCGAGGTCGGCCACCAGCACGAGGGCCGCCACCACCACGATCAGGGAGACCGCCGCGAACATCACCGCCCGCTCGAGATGGAGGGCGAAGAAGAGGGGCCGGTTGAGATCCTGCCAGGTCCGCACCACGCTCCCCGGGGGCAGGAGCGCGCGCAGCCGCCCGGCGACGGCCAGCGCCGTGTCGAGACCGCCGGTGGCGATCTCGAGCTGCGGCGCGCCCGCCGGCAGGAGCCCCGCGGCGAGATCGAGAGGCAGCGCCACCCGGTCTCCCCGTTCGGTCCGGCCGCTCTTGAAGAGGCCGGCCACGGCGAGCGACCGCATCCGGGGCTGCGGCCCCACGGGGGTGAGGGTCGGCCGGGCGCCGACCAGCTCCACCCGGTCGCCGGGGCGCACGCCGAGCCGGGCGGCGAGGTCATCGCCCACGACCACCCCCTCGACGCCGGCCACCAGCTCCGCATCCGGGAACGAGCGCGGCAGCCGCTCGGAGAAGGCCACGACCTCCACCTCGCGGGCCACTCCGGCCGCGAGCAGCCAGCCGCGGGCCCGCGCGAACCGCTGCACGAACTCCACCCCGTCCACCGCAGCGAGCTCCGTGGCGAGCCGCCCGGCGTCCGCTCCCGGCGGGAGCTCGATCTCGAGCTGCGGGGTGCGGGCCAGGATCTCCGCCCGCAGCGCCTGCTGCAGGCCCGAGAGCGCGGCGAGGGCGAGCACCAGCGCCGCCACGCCGAGCGCGATTCCCCCGGCGGCGACCGCGGAGAGGAAGCTGGTGGCGGCATCGCGCCGCGTGCTGCGTGCGAAACGGGGCGCGAGCTGCCAGGCGAGCGGGAGGGGGCGCACGGCTTGCGGCGGCCGTCCTCAGCCGCGCTCCGGCCGCAGCAGCGGGAAAAGGATCACGTCGCGGATCGAGGGACGATCGGCGAAGAGCATCGTGAGCCGGTCGATGCCGATCCCGCAGCCGCCCGCCGGCGGCATCCCGTGCTCGAGGGCCCGCACGTAATCCTCGTCGAACCGGTGCGCCTCGTCGTCCCCGGCGGCACGGGCCCGAAGCTGCTCCCGGAACCGCTCCGCCTGCACGTCCGGATCGTTGAGCTCGGAGAAGGCGTTGGCGACCTCCATCCCGCCGAGGTAGAGCTCGAACCGCTCGGTGAAGCGGGGATCGTCGGGCCGCGGCTTGGCGAGCGGCGAGACCTCGACCGGGTAGTCGAGCACGAACGTCGGCTGGATCAGCGCCGGCTCGACGCGCGCCTCGAAGAGCGCCATCAGCAGGTGTCCGTACGCTCCCGGCTGCCCGGCGAGCGGCGCGCCGGCCGCGAGCGCCGCCGGCCGCTCCACCTCCAGCCGTTCGCACCAGCCCGCGAGCTGCGCCGCCGTCTCGACCTCCGCCACCGGGACCCCGAGCGCGCCCGCCACCGCCTCGCGCATCGGCAGCCGCGTCCACGGCCGCTCTCCGAGCCGCAGCGTCTCGCCCCGGCAGGCGAGCTCCGCGCCGCCGAGCAGGTCGTGCGCGAGGCCGGCGAGCATCTCCTCGACGAGATCCATGAGCTGGAGGTAGTCGCTGTACGCCTGGTAGAACTCCAGCATCGTGAACTCGGGGTTGTGCTGGGTCGAGATCCCCTCGTTGCGGAAGTTGCGGTTGATCTCGTAGACCCGGTGGAGGCCGCCGACGAGGAGCCGCTTCAGATAGAGCTCCGGAGCGATGCGCAGGTAGAGCTCGAGATCGAGCGCGTGGTGGTGGGTGACGAACGGCCGCGCCGTGGCGCCGCCCGGCAGCGGCTGCATCATCGGCGTCTCGACCTCGAGGAACCCCCGGGCGTCGAGGAAGGCGCGGATCCCCCGCACCAGCGCCGAGCGCAGCTCGAAGACCCGCCGGGAGTCCGGGTTCGCCACCAGATCGAGGTAGCGCTGCCGGTAGCGGATCTCGATGTCGGTGAGCCCGTGCCACTTCTCCGGCAGCGGCCGCACCGCCTTGGCGAGCAGGCCGAGCTCGGCGGTGTCGAGCGAGAGCTCTCCGGCCCGGGTGCGGATCAGCCGCCCCCGGGCGACGAGGTAGTCGCCGAGATCGAGATGGTCGAGCACGGCGCGCGAGCGCTCGTCGAGCCGGGCCGGGCGCACGAGCAGCTGCAGCTTGGCGCGCCCGTCGTGGAGATCGAGGAAGCGGGTCCTGCCCATGTCGCGGACCGCGCGCAGCCGTCCGGGGACCCGCAGCTCCACCCCCGCTTCCTCCAGCTCCTCGGCGCTGCTCGCGCCGTAGCGGGCGTGGACCGCCGACGGCTCCGCGTCGACCCCGGCGCGGGCCGGATACGCCTCGATCCCGAGCGCACGCAGGGCCTCGCGCTTCGCGCGCCGGTTGGCGATCTGGTCGTCGAGCTCCGACATCGCCGGGGAGGATACCGCAGCGCGCCCCCGTCTGCCGCCCCGGCGGGCGGCGGGGCGCTGGTAGAGTCGCTCGCATGGAACATTACGCCGTCGAGCTGGATCTCGAGGTCGCCCGCTGGGATGCCCGCGGCTGGCCCCGCCCCGACGTGGCGCTCGTCGCGGGCTCCGGTCTCGGAGTGGAGCTGGGCTCGCCGTTCGCGAGCCGCCCGCTCGGAGACTTCCTGCCGTTTCCGGTGCACGCGGTCTCCGGGCACGCGCTCGCCATCGACCTGTTCACGCTGGGCGGGCGCACCGTCCTCTATTTCCGGGGACGGCTGCACGCCTACCAGGGCTACGAGCCGGGGCAGGTGGTCTTCCCCGTGCGCCTCGCCGCGCGGCTCGGGACCGGGGCGCTGGTGCTCACCAACGCCGCCGGCGGGGTCGATCCCGCCCTCGCGGCCGGCGATCTCGCGCTGATCACCGACCAGCTCAACCTCACCGGCCGCACCCCGCTCTGGGGGGAGCCGCCGGCCGAATGGGGTCCCCGCTTCCCCGACCTCGCCAATGCGTTTGATCCCCGCTTGCGCCGGCTCGCGCGGCGGGAGGCCGAGAAGCTCGGCATCCCGCTCGCGGAGGGCGTCTACGCCGGACTGCCGGGACCGGCCTACGAGACCCCGGCCGAGGTCCGCATGCTCCGCACCCTCGGGGCGGGGCTCGTCGGGATGTCCACGGTCCTCGAGGTGATCGCCGCGCGCCACCTCGGCCTGGCCTGTCTCGGGATCTCGCTGGTCTCCAACCCGGCGGCGGGGGTCGCGGAGTCGCCGCTGCGCCACGAGGACGTGCTCGCGGCGGGGCAGGCGGCCACCGGCCGCCTCCGGCGCCTCCTCGACGCCATCCTGACCGCCCCCGACCTGCTTCCGGAAGCGGCCCCGAACCCCTGAGAGCGAGCGGTCAGCTCGTCGGCCGGTTGACGAGCAGCCAGAGGCCGGAATAGTCGCGGATCAGGCGCATCCGCAGGAGCTGGAGGGCCTGCGCCTCGCCGAAGCTGCCGTCCTGGATCGCGAGATCCATGAAGTGCTGGAAGCGCTGCACGAACGAGTCCGCCAGCCGTGTCGTCTGGCGGGCCCTGCCGAAGACCGGCGCGTCGCGGGTGACCGCGGACTCGTCGAGGAGACCCATGATCGCTTCGGCCTCCTCGTTGATCTTGGAGCGCAGCGCCGCGGCCTCGAGGAGGAACCGTTCGACCTCGGAGTCCATCGGCCCGTTGCCGGCCAGGCGGCGGTACGCCACCACCTCGCGCGCCTCGAGGCGGAGCGGAAAGACCTCGGGCAACACCGTGACGCTCTTGGGAGGCAGCGCTTCACCGGCCCCCTCCAGCGCTTCGATGATGCGGGCGAAGTAGGGACCGAGGAGCTCATCACGCGCCGCGAGGCTGGCGGTCGCGGCGGTCGCGTCGCCGTCCGCGGCCGGGGTATCACCGGCCGTCGGCCCCGTTCCGGCCGCGAGCGGATCCGGACTCTGCCCCTGTCCGGTGAGGCGCGGGAGCAGGTTCCTGACCTGCCGCCGGATCGCCATCAGCTCGTCGAGCTTGACGTCGTCCTGCCGCTGCCGGCGCTCGAACTGGTCGACGGTGGTGCGCAGCTCGGCGAGCTCCTGGTCGAGGGCGGGGTCGCTCGCCACCCGCCCCTCCATCTCGAAGATCTGCTGGTAGTCGGAGGCGAGCTGCTCCTCCTCGAGCCGGTACGAGCGCTGGACGGCCGCCTTGAGGGTCAGGTTGGCGTCGACCACCGCGAGCAGCAGCTCGGGTTCGAAGAAGAGGGGGCCGAGCTGATGCTTGAGGTCCCGGTGCCGGCGCACCAGCCCCCGCTGGTGCAACTCCTCGAGGCTGCCCGCCGCCGCCACCTCGGTTCGCAGCGCGACGACCTCCTGTCGCCGGCGGACGATCTCCTCCGGATCGGCCGTCTCCCCGGGCGGCAACGCGAGAGCCCAGAAGCCGGCGTAGAGATCACGGAGCATGGCCCGGTCCCGCTGGGCGACCGGCCCGCTCGGCGTCTGGGGCTCCTCGGCCAGCTTCGTGACGAGGTAGTCGACCTTGTCGATCCGGTCGTGGCTCCAGCGGCCGTCCCGCGTGGTGTAGAGGAAGAACCGGACCATCTGCGCCAGGACCTTGTCGTCCTGGTTCTTGACCCGTTCGAAGAACTGGCGCAGGAGCGAAGGGGTGATCCGGGCGTCGACGGCGACGAGCTGCTCGATCTGCAGCGCGAGCTGCCGCGCCACGAACTCCAGCTGCATTCCGCTCTTCTCGGCGGTGCCCGCGGTGAGGTTCTGGGAGACATCCTTCAGCGCCCCGTAGACGACCTGGAAGTCGATCCGGGTCTTGCCGAGATCGAGATCCACGGATAAGTTCTGGAGGCCCTGCAGGAACTGGTGGTACGTCCAAGCCGCCTTGAAACGCCCGGAAAGATCGACGTAACGGCTGTGGAGGGCACTCAGTTCCTGGACGGACAATGTAAGGCTCCCACGGAGATCAGCCGGGATTCTATGCCATGTCGAATCTGAATGCGAGGGTGAAGGTACGCATCCCGGCCGCGGAGCTGGCCCGGAGGATCGGCGAGCTGGCCGCGGAGATCAACCGCGACTACGCCCGGAGCGAGCGGCTCGTGGTCGTGGCGATTCTGAAAGGCTCGGTGCTCTTCCTCGCCGACCTGGTCCGCCAGCTCACGGTGCCGGTCGAGATCGACTTCTGCCAGGCGGCGAGCTACGGCCAGGGGCAGGAGCCGGGCGAGGTCCACTTCAAGAAGGACGTCGACCTGCCGCTGCGCGGCGCCGACGTGCTGCTCGTCGAGGACATCGTCGACTCCGGCTGGACCGTGCGCGCCCTCCTCGACCTGCTCCGGAACCGCCGGCCGAAGAGCCTGCGCCTCTGCACGCTCCTCGACAAGGCCGAGGCGCGGGTGGTGGAGGTCCCGATCGACTACTGCGGCTTCCGCATCCCCCGTGAGTTCGTCGTCGGCTACGGGCTCGACTGGGGGGAGCGGTACCGGCAGCTCCCCTACATCGGTGTAGTGGAAAGCCCTTCCGAGGAGAACCCATGACCCCAGCGAACCCGATCTCCACCCTCCACTCCGACCAGGCTCCCGCCGCCCTCGGCCCGTACAGCCAGGCGGTCGCCTGCGGTGGCTTCCTCTTCTCCTCCGGCCAGCTCGGCCTCGACCCCGCGACCAACGAGTTCGCCGGCGGTGGCTTCGCCGGGCAGGCCAGGCAGGTCTTCGCCAACCTCCGGGCGGTGCTCGCCGCCGCCGGGCTCGACTTTTCCGACGTGGTCAAGACCACGGTCTTCCTGACCGATCTCGCCGACTTCGGCGTGCTCAACGGGATCTACGCCGAGGCGATGGGCGACCACAAGCCGGCACGCTCGACGATCCAGGTCGCGGCGCTGCCGAAGGGCGGCCAGGTCGAGATCGAGCTCGTCGCGCGGCTCCGCTGAACGCGGCCGCCCGGCCGCCGCTCACGAACGCCGGCGTCCGCCGAGAACCTCCTGCAGGATCTCGATCGCCCGGCCGATCTGCCGCCGGCCGACGTCGCGGTGGGTCACCAGCCGGATCCGCTCCCGGTCCACCGGGGAGGCGAGGAGGCCGCGGCGGGCCAGCCGCCGGACCACCGGCCCGCTGAGGTCGCGCTCCGGGGCGGCGCGACGGCCGATGAGCCGGAAGATCAGGATGTTCGTCCGCACCTGTCCGGGATCGATCTCGACCCCGGGCAGCGCGGCCAGCGCGCGCGCCAGCCGCTGCGCGTGCTCGTGATCGCGCGCGAGCCGGGGCGGGCCTTCCCGAAGGGCGACCAGCCCGGCCGCGGCGAGCACCCCGACCTGCCGCATCCCGCCCCCGAAGAGCCGCCGTATCTGCCGCGCCTCGCCGATCCGCTCCCGGCTCGCGCAGAGGAGCGAGCCCACCGGCGCCCCGAGGCCCTTCGAGAGGCAGAACATGACGGTGTCGAAGCCGGCGGCGAGGGCCGCGGGGGAGATGCCGAGCGCGAGCGCGGCGTTGAAGAGCCGCGCGCCGTCGAGATGGACCGGCAGCCGGGCCGAACGCGCGAGCGCGAGCACCGGCTCGATACGCTCCCGGGAGTAGACGGCGCCGCCGGCCATGTTGTGGCTGTTTTCGAGCGCCAGCGCGCCGGTGGGAACGCGGTATCCGCCCCGGGGGACGATCGCCTCCGCCCAGGCGGCCGGCGCCGGCAGGCCGTCGGCGGAAGGCAGCGTCCGCGGCTGCAGGCCGGACAGCGCCGCCATCCCGCCCATCTCGTAGAGCAGGACGTGGGCCCGGGAGTCGCAGAGCACCTCGCTGCCGGGCGGGGCGAGCAGCCGGAGCGCGATCTGGTTCCCCATGATGCCGGAGGGGACGAAGAGCGCCGCCTCCTGCCCGGCCGCCGCCGCCCCTTCCTCCTCGAGCCGGCGGACGGTCGGATCCTCGCCGTAGACGTCGTCGCCGACCTCGGCCCGGGCCATCGCCCGGCGCATCGCCGCATCCGGACGGGTGACCGTGTCGGAGCGCAGATCGATCAGTTCTCCCGTTCTCGCTTCGTCCATCACCTTTCTCCCTCGGTGCCGCACTCTTTCGCCGCCGCGCGCAGCCGCGCTTCGAGCCGTGCGAGCAGCTCCGGACGCCGCCCGGCGGCCCACTCTTCCACGAAGCGGCGGCGCCCCGCATCGAGCCAGACGAAGAGGCCGAGCTGACCCTCGCGGGCGAGGGCGGCGAGGTCCCTCTCCGCTCGTTCGGCTTCCCGCGCCGCGCGCCAGAGCTCCTGCCCGGCCGCCTCCGGCTCGCCCGCCTCCGCCCACCGCTCGGCGGCCTCGGCGAAGAGACCGGCGAGCTCCCGGTTGCGCTGCCGCCAGGCGAGCGGCCGCGCCACTGGCGGCCGGGGGATCCCCCAGGCGAGCCCGGCGCGGCGTACGAGCCGGGCGAGGAGGCGCCAGTCGGGCGGCTCGGCATGGAAGAGCGGCCCGGAGAACGGCTCCCCCCGCCGGTCGGCGAGCCGCCGCCGGTCGCCGGGCGTGAGGTCGAGAGTGACTCCCAGCACCGCTGCCACCCCGGCCGCGTCGAGCCGGGAGAGGGTCGCCCCCCAGCTCGCCGGCGGCCCGGCGAGACCGGGAGCGAGTGGCCAGAGGGCGACCCCGCCGGCAGCCGGAAGCGCCGCCGGCCAGGGAGCTTCCCCGGCGAAGAGCGGCAGGAGGTCCCAGGCCGGGAGGACGCCGGCGGGAACCGGCTCCGGATCTCCCGGCGGCGACCCCTGCCAGATCACGGCGTGACCGGCGCGGAGCGCGGTCCGGGCGAGCTCGTGGCGTTCGCGGGCGAGGGGCGGTGACACGGGCGGCAGATAGAGCACGTCCGGCTCGAGGAGACCGACCGGCGGCGGCCATTTGGACAGCGGCGGGAGGGCGCCACCGCACCGCCCCGCGGCGAGGTCGGTCCAGAGCGTCGCCGGACCGGGCCAGGCGGCCGGGGCCCAGCGCAGCCAGAGCCGCGAAGGCTCCGGCGCGAGCTCCCGCCAGCCCTCGCGCACCGCGCTCACGCCGGATCGGGCGCGCCGTCCGCCCGCCGCGCGAGCAGCTGTTCGACGTACTTGGCGAGCAGATCGACTTCGAGATGGACGCGGTGTCCGGGCCGGAGCGTCCCGAGCGTCGTCGCCTCGAGAGTGTGCGGGATCACCGCCACCGCGAACCGGTCGGCGGCGCGCTGCGAGACGGTGAGGCTCACCCCGTCGATCGCCACCGAACCCTTCTCCACGACGTAGCCGGCGAGCGCCCCCGGGAGCGCGAAGGCGATCTCCCGATGGCCGCCGAGATCCCGGCGGCCGGTCACCCGGATCGTGGCGTCCACGTGCCCCTGGACCCAGTGGCCGCCGAGCGCGTCACCGACCCGCAGGGCCGGCTCCAGGTTCACCTCGTCGCCGCGGCGCAGCTCCCCGAACCGGGTGCGCCGCATCGTCTCCGGCGAGACCTCGACGGTCGAGCGGTCGGGAGCGAGCTCCGTGACGGTCAGGCAGACCCCCGCCACCGCCAGGCTCGCTCCCACCTCCAGACGCGCCGAGAGCGCCGCCGAGTGGCCGAGGACGAGCCGCCACCCTCCGCCCCCCGCCGTCGGCGCGCTCAGGACGCGCCCACGCTCGCGCACAATGCCGGTAAACAACCCTCTCGCACCCCTTCGAAGACCAGATCGACCCCGTGCCGGCGCCAGCGCAGCCCCTCGACCCGGAGCGCTTCGTCGAGTCGGAGCCGGCCCCGGCCGCCGAGCGGGCCCGGCGCGTTCCGCCCACCGATCAGCAGCGGCGCCAGCGCCCCGGTGACCCGGTCGCAGAGGCCCGCCTCGGCGAACGCGGCCAGGGTCTCTCCCCCGCCCTCGACGAGGACGCTGCCGATCCCCCGCTCCGCGAGGTCGTCGAGCACCGTCTCCGGAGTCACCGTGGCCAGCCGGATGATCCGCGCTCCGCGCGCCACGAGCGGCTCCCAGGCCGGCCCGGCGGCGGTTTCAGTGTACAGGAGCACCGGTCCGCCCCCGGTGAAGATCCGCGCCTCCGGCCGCAGACGCAGGCGCCGGTCGAGGATCACCCGCCAGCCCGGGGCTCCCGCGAGGCCAAGCCGCCGGTCGAGGAGCGGATCGTCGGCGAGCGCCGTGCCGCTCCCCACGAGCACCGCGTCGTGCTCTTCCCGCAGCGCGAGCGCCCACCGCCGGGCAGCCTGGGAGGTGATCCACTGGCTCTCGCCGGTGGCGGTGGCGATCTTGCCGTCGAGGCTCGCCGCCCATTTGAGCGTCACCAGCGGGCGCCCCAGGAGCTTCGGGACCAGATAGCGCAGGTTCAGCCGCACCGCTTCGGCGGCGAGCCTCCCCTCCTCGATCTCGATCCCCGCCGCCCGCAGCCGGGCGAGGCCGGCGCCCCGTACCCGCGGATCGGGATCGCGGTGGGCCACCACCACCCGGGCGATCCCGGCCGCCACGATCGCCTCCGTGCACGGCGGCGTGCGCCCATGGTGGGCGCACGGCTCGAGGGTCACGAAGAGGGTGGCGCCCCGCGCCGCCTCCGGGCCGGCGGCGGCGAGCGCTTCGACCTCGGCGTGCGGTCCGCCGACCCGCCGGTGGAACCCTTCTCCGACCCGCACCCCGTCGCGCAGGAGGACCGCCCCGACCATCGGGTTCGGGCTCGTCCGGTAGCGGCCGCGCGCAGCGAGCGCCAGCGCGCGCCGCATCGGGTCATTCGAGGAGCGCGGCGGCAAAATCGCGAGGGCGGAAGTCGACGAGATCCTCGGGTTTCTCGCCCACCCCGAGGTAGAGAACCGGAAGCTGCAGCTCGCGGCCGATCGCCACCACCATCCCCCCCTTGGCGGTGCCGTCGAGCTTGGCGAGGAGGACGCCGTCGACGCTCGCCACCCGGAGGAACTCCCGCGCCTGCGTGAGCGCGTTCTGGCCGGTGGTGGCGTCGAGCACGAGCAGGGTGCGGCACTCCCAGCCGACCGCCTCCCGCTCCACGACCCGGCGGATCTTCGCCAGCTCGTTCATCAGGTGCTCCTTGTTGTGGAGCCGGCCGGCGGTGTCGACGATCAGCCGCTCCACGCGCCGGGCGCGCGCTGCCTGGACCGCGTCGTAGACGACCGCCGCCGGGTCGGCGCCCGCGGCCTGCCGGATCACCCCGACCCCGAGCCGCTCCCCCCAGAGGGTCAGCTGTTCGATCGCGGCCGCCCGGAAGGTATCTCCCGCGGCGAGCAGGACCCGGCGTCCGGCGGCGAGCTCGCGCGCCGCGAGCTTGGCGATCGAGGTCGTCTTCCCCACGCCGTTGACCCCGACCACGAGCGTCACGCGGGGCGCGGCGCTTTCTTCCGGCGGCGCTGGAATCTGCGCGAGCAGACCGGCGATCTCCTCGACGAGGAGCTCGCGCAGGGAGTAGCCGCCGCGCGCCGCGGCCACCCGCGTCTCCAGCCGGCCGAGCAGGAGCTCGGTGGTCGCCAGGCCGAGGTCGGCCCCGAGCAGGGCCTCCTCGAGCCGCGCGCGCGCCTCCTCGTCGAACGGCTCGCCCGGCTCGAGGCTCCCGCCGAGCTGCTCGACGAGCCGGGCGTGGGTGCGGCTCAGGCCCCGCCGGAGGCGCTCCCAGAGGCGCGGGCGGGAGGCGGTATCGGTTTCCGGTTCGCCGTTCATGAGCCGGGGAAGAGCGCCCTCACCAGCTGGGCGGCGGCGTCGTCGAGGCTCCGCCGGGCGTGCGCCACCACCGCGGGCTGGCGCTGCACGAGCACCAGGTAGTAGCCGTCCGGCAGCGCCTTGGCGTAGAGGTGGAGACCTTCCTTTTCGACGTGTACGAGCCGCGGTTCGCCGAGCCGGTTGGTGGCGAGGAAACGCTCCATCTGCCGCAGGTAGATGCCGAAGTAGGCGCCGGTGATCTTGGCCTGGTAGGGGCTGAAATCGGAGCAGGCGAGGTCGATCGTCTCGCCGGTGTCGTCGAGGAAGAGGACGCCGATCGCCCCTTCGTTGCGGGCCAGCAGGTTGCCGAGAACGTAATGGAACGGCATCGGGAACGGTTCGTCAGTGCGTCGCCGCGGCGGGCAGGGGCACCGGCTCCTCGCGCTCGTGGGCGCCGGCGATCTCCCCCGCCTCGTAGGCGCGCAGGAAGGCGGTGACCACCTTCGCGTCGAAGCGCGTGCCGGCAAGCTTGGTGATCGTCGCCACCGCGTAGGGAGGTTCGTACGCCTTCTGATACGGCCGGTTCGTGGTGATCGCGTCGAAGCAGTCGGCCACCGCCACGATCCGCGCCATCAGCGGCACCTCCTCGCCCCGCAGGCCGTCGGGGTATCCCCGGCCGTTCCAGTTCTCGTGATGCCAGCGCACCGCCGGCAGCATGTCGCGCAACGGCTCGATCGGAGCCAGGATGTCGGCGCCGACCGTCGGGTGCCGCTTCATCTCCTCGTACTCCTCGGCGGTGAGCACGCCCCCCTTCTTGAGCACCCGGTCCTCGATCCCGATCTTCCCCACGTCGTGGAGGAGCGCGCCGATCCAGAGCCGCTGCTGGAACTCCTCGGACTGGCCGAGGTGCCGGGCGATCGCCCGGCTCAGCGTGGCGACCCGCTCCGAATGCCCGCGGGTGTACGGATCCTTGGCGTCGATCGCCGCCGCGAACGCCCGGATCGAGCTGATGAACAGCCGCTCGTTCGCCGTCGCCGCCTCCTGGAGCCGGCCGACGTACTCCTCGACGTGGCCGCTCATCCGGTTGAAGTCGGCGGCGAGCTCGGCGAGCTCGAGGGTCATCCTCTCCTCGGGAAGGCGGCGGCCGAAGCTGCCGTTGGCGATCTCGTGGGTGGTCTCCGTGAGCCGCTGGATCGGCCTTCCCACCCAGCGGGCGGCGATCGCGGCGACCAGCAGCGCGATGAACACGAGCACCCCGAAGGCGACCACGGCGGTCAGTGCCATCTGGCGCGCCGCCCGGAAGGTCGCCGAGGCCGGCTTGTGGACCACGATCCCCCAGCCGGTCTCCTCCACCGGGCTGACCTGCCCGACCATCTGCTGCCGCCGGCCACCGACCTCCACGGCGTACTCGGCCGTCAGGTTGAGCGGCTTGCGCACGAAGTCGCGCACGAGATCCGAACCCACGATCTGCTCCCGGATCTCCGGGCTCGCCCCGGCCGACCAGAGGAGGGCGCCCCGGTGGTCGACGAGGAAGGTGCCGACCTCCTCCTCGGCCTCCCGCTCCACGACCACGTCGATCAGCCGCAGGCGCGCGACCGCCTGCACGATCAGCTCCAGATCGCCGTCGGAATCGCGGATCGGCACCGAGAGGGCCACCGCCGGCTCGCCCCCGCGCGGCAGCGCGGTGAAACGATAGGCCGGCCGGCCGGTACCGACCGCCTCCGCGAAGAGGGCATCGAGGAGCATCTCGTGCGCGCCCGCCAGATCGGCGGGTCCGAAACGCGGCCCCGCCCCTTCCCGGTCGAGCAGCTGCAGCTCGACCAGCGAGCTGTTGGCCCGCAGGAAGCTCTCGAGGTAGTCACCCACCCACCGTTCGCGCAGCCGCTCGCCGATGCTCTCCGGGCCGGGGAAGCTGAGCAGCCCGTGCCCGAGCTGGAGGAGCTGCCGGCGCAACGTGACGAGGCTCTCGTTGAGCTCGCGCGAGAGCGAGGCCGCCGACCGGGTGAGGAAGCTCTTCTCCTGCGTCTTGAGCAGCTCCCGGTTGCTGTCGACCAGCACGAAGCCGGCGATCGCGATCGGCACCGTCCCCGAAGCGAGCAGCAACAGGAAGAGGAGATGGCGCAGGCGCAGGCGGCGGAACAGGGAACGGACGAGCGACATTCGCGACGGGTTCGGTAGGTGGAATCGCCCCGGATTATAGACCGCGCGCCGGCGCGGCTCCGGCCGCGAGGAACGGCCCGAGGCGCGCGGCGATCCCGGCCGGCGGCAGCACGATCCCCCAGCGCCCCTGCCCGAGCCGCTCGGGCAGCACCCAGCGGACTCCCGCCTCGGTCGCCTTCTTGTCGCGCTGCAGCGCGGCGAGCACGGCCGCGCCGTCGAGCGGCGGCAGCGGCGGCACCCCGAGCCGGTCGAGCAGCGCCGTGAGCCGGGGGGCGAGGTCGGCGGCCCAGCCCCGCTCCCGCGCGAGGTCGAGGGCGAAGCGGATCCCCCAGGCGACGGCATCACCGTGGGCGAGCGCGCCGAATCCGGCCGCCGCCTCGAGCGCGTGGCCGAGCGTGTGGCCGAAGTTGAGAAGCGCCCGCTCCCCCCGTTCCTCCGGATCGCGGGCGACGACCGCCGCCTTCACCCCGGCCGCGGCCGCCACCACCGGCCCGAGCGCCGTGGCATCGCCGGCGAGCAGCCGGTCGAGATCGCGCTCGATCCGCGCGAGCAGCTCCGGGGCGAGGAGCGCCGCCATCTTGATCGCCTCGACCAGCCCGCAGCGGAGCGCCTCCCGCGGGAGGGTGCCGAGCCAGGCGGTGTCGGCGACGACCAGCGCCGGGTGGTGGAAGAGGCCCACGAGGTTCTTCCCCTCGGGCAGGTCGACGCCCGTCTTGCCGCCGATCGCCGCGTCCACCTGGGCGAGGAGCGTCGTCGGCAGGTGGGCGACCTCGATCCCGCGCAGGAAGCCACCCGCCACGAAACCGCCGAGATCGGTGAGGCTGCCGCCGCCGAGGCAGAGCAGCCGGCTGTCGCGGCGCCCGCCGTGGGCGGCCATCTCCCGCCAGAGGCGGATCGCCTCGGCCGGCTCCTTGGCGCTCTCGCCGTCGGGCGCCGAGAGCTCGACCACCGCCGCCGCCGCCGCCCGCACCGGGGCGGGGGCGGCGCCGTGGAGCGCCCGCACCCGCGGGGTCGAGAGGAGGAAGAGGCGGCGCCCGGCGACCCACTCCCGCAGCTCGCCCGCCGCCGCCGCGAGCGCCCCGGAGCCGCCCCAGAGCACGCTCTCGCCGCGCGGGTGCGGCAGGGTGAAGCGCGCCGCCGGCTCCGGGTTCAACCCGCCTCCGGCGGCCGGACGGGGGCGATGCCGAGCTCGGCGAGCTGCCGGGTCTCGACCTTCGACGGCGCCTCGGTCATCAGGCAGGTCGCCGAGGCGGTCTTCGGGAAGGCGATCACCTCGCGCAGCGAGCTCGCCCCGGCGAGCAGCATCACGATCCGGTCGAGGCCGAGGGCGAGGCCGCCGTGCGGCGGCGCGCCGAGCTTGAGCGCGTCGAGCAGGAAGCCGAACCGCTCCCGCGCCTCCTCGGCGCCGATGCCGAGGAGCTGGAAGAGCCGCTCCTGGAGCCCCGGATCGTGGATCCGGAGCGAGCCCCCGCCAAGCTCGGTGCCGTTGAGGACCACGTCGTAGGCGCGGGCCCGCACCCGCCCCGGATCGCTCGCGAGCAGGGCGAGGTCACGGGGATCGGGGCTCGTGAACGGATGGTGGATCGCCACCCACCGCTCCGCTTCGGCATCCCAGTCGAGGAGCGGGAACTCGTGCACCCAGAGGAACGACCAGCGCCCCTCCGGGATCAGCCCGTACGTCCGGGCGAGCTCGAGGCGGAGGGCCCCGAGCGCCGCCGCCGTGCTCCGCTCCGGCCCGGCGGCGAGGAGGGCGAGCCCCCCTTCCTCGAGGGCGAGGGCGGTGGCCGCGGCCTCCATCTCGTCCGCCGTGAGGCTGTTCTTCACCGTGAAGGCGAGCTCCCCCTGCTGGCGCCGGAGCGTCAGCACCCCGGCCGCCCCGTTCTGCCGGGCGAGCTCGGCCCAGCCGTCCACCTGCTTGCGCGAAGCGCCGGCCGCGCCGGGCACCACGAACCCGCGCACCACCCCGCCGCCGGCGACCGCCTCCCGGAAACCGCGGAAGCCGGAGGCGCCGAGCACCGCGCTCAGCTCGACGATCGGCAGCTCGAAGCGGAGGTCGGGGCGGTCGGAGCCGTAGCGGGCCATCGCCTCCGCCCAGGTCAGCCGCGGGAACGGCACCGTCGCCGTCGCCCCGACGAGCGGCAGGAGGCGGGCGAAGAGCCCTTCGATCAGCGCGAAGATCTCCTCCTCGGTCGGGAACGAGAGCTCGAGGTCGATCTGGGTGAACTCCGGCTGCCGGTCGGCGCGCAGATCCTCGTCCCGGAAGCAGCGGGCGATCTGCAGGTAGCGCTCGAAACCCGCGACCATCAGGAGCTGCTTGAACAGCTGCGGCGACTGCGGCAGGGCGTAGAACTCGCCGCGGTGGACCCGCGAGGGGACGAGGTAGTCGCGCGCTCCCTCCGGGGTCGAGCGGGTGAGGATCGGGGTCTCGATCTCGAGGAACCCCTCTTCGTGGAAATACTGCCGCGCCGCGTGGGTGATCCGGTGGCGGAGCTCGAGGTTCCGCTGCAGCTCGGGGCGGCGGAGATCGAGATACCGGTAGCGGAGCCGGGTCTCGGCGAGCGCCTCGGCGCGGTCGTCGAGCTGGAACGGCAGCGGCTCGCTCCGGGCGAGGATCTCGATCCTCTCCGCTTCGACCTCGACCTCGCCGGTCGCCATCCGCGGGTTGACCGCCGCCGGCTCCCGGGCGACGACCGTCCCCTCCACCTCGAGGACCCACTCCGCGCGCACCGGCTCGAGGAGCGCCGCGAGATCGGCGCGCCGCTCCGGATGCACGACCACCTGCGCGACCCCGGTGCGGTCGCGCAGATCGACGAAGAGGAGGCCGCCGAGATCGCGGCGGCGCTGCACCCACGCCTGCAACCGTACCCGGGAACCGATCTCCTCCCGTCCCAGCGTTCCCGCTCCCCGCCGTTTCATGGCTGCTCCTCGTAGTAGCGCCGCAGGCGGTCCGCCGCCTCGGCGAACGGGAGGCGCGTCTGCTCGCGGCTCCCGAGCTCCCGCAGCGAGAGCTCGCCGCGCGCCAGCTCCTCCTCGCCGACGAAGGCGAGAGCCGGCGCGCCGAGCTGCTCGGCGAGCTGGAAGAGCCGCGGCGCCCGCGCTCCGGTCTCGACCACCGGCACCCCCTCGCTCCGCAGCCGCTCGGCGATCGGCGTCAGCGGCGAGACCCCGTCGCCGCTCTCGGGCAGCCGCCCCGCCGCCGCCAGCAGCACCGGCCCGCGGTGACGGCCGGGAGCGCGCAGCGGCGAGCCGGCCGGCAGGACCTCGAGCAGCCGGTCGGCGCCGATCGCGAAGCCGACGGCGTAGGTCGGCGGGCCGCCGAGCTCCTCGACGAGCCCCTCGTAGGCGCCGCCGCCGCAGATCGCGTTCTGGGCTCCGAGATCGCCCGAGACGACCTCGAAGACGGTGTTCGTGTAGTAGTCGAGACCGCGCACCAGCCGGGGCTCGACGCGGTAGGCCACGCCGAGGCGGTCGAGGTGGGCGCGCACCGCCGCGAAATGCTCCCGGCTCGCCGGCGTGAGGTGGTCGGCGAGCCGGGGCGCCGCCGCGAGCAGCTCCTGCTCGGCGGGATCCTTGCTGTCGAGGATCCGGAGCGGGTTCGTCCCGAGACGCCGGCGGCTCTCCTCGCCGAGCTCGGCCGCGCGCGGCTCGAGATAGGCGAGCAGCGCCGCCCGGTAGGCGGCGCGCGACGGGGCGTCCCCGACCGTGTTGAGCAGCACCGTGAGCTCCGCGAAGCCGAGCCGGCGCAGGAAGGCGACGAGCAGCAGCAGGATCTCGACGTCCGAAGCCGGCCCCCGCCCGCCGAGCAGCTCGGCGCCGATCTGGTGGAACTGCCGGTAGCGCCCCCGCTGCGGCCGCTCGTAGCGGAACTGCGGCCCGAGGTAGTAGAGGCGCACCGGCTGCGGCAGCGTCTGCATCCCGTGCTCGACGTAGGCGCGGCAGACCGCCGCGGTGCTCTCCGGGCGCAGGGTGAGGCTGCGCCCGCCGCGGTCGGTGAAGGTGTACATCTCCTTGCCGACGATGTCGGTCGCCTCCCCGACGCCGCGGGCGAAGAGCTCCGTCTCCTCGAGGATCGGGGTGCGGATCTCCCGGTAGCCGTAGAGCGCGAAGATGCGGTGCACCTCGGCCTCCACCGCCGCCCAGAGCCCGGTGGCCGGCGGCAGCAGGTCGCGCGTCCCCTTCGGCGCCCGCAGCGCCCGCCCCTTCACGCCCCCTCCCCTTCCCCGGACAGCGCCCGGAGGTACTCGTCCTTGACCCGGACGTAGCGCGCCGCGATCTCCCGGATCCCCGCCCGCTCGGCGGCCGTGAGGGGACGCACCACCCGCGCCGGCACCCCGAGCACGAGGTGGCCGGCGGGGACCCGCATCCCCGGCGGGACGAGCGCCCCGGCCCCGACCTGCGCCTCGCTCTCGATCACCGCGCCGTCGAGCACCCGGGCGCCGATGCCGACCAGACAGGCATCCTCCAGGGTCGCGCCGTGCACCATGCAGGAGTGGGCGACGACGACGTCGGAGCCGATCGCGAGCGGGAACCGCTCGTGGGTGACGTGGAGCACGGTGCCGTCCTGGATGCTCGTGCGCGCGCCGATGCGGATCCAGTGGACGTCGCCCCGGGCGGCGGTGTGAAACCAGAAGGAGGAGTCGTCGCCGACCTCGATCTGGCCGGAGAGCTCGGCGGAGGGGGCGAGGAAGACGCGCTCGCCCAGGCGGGGGAGCACGCCGCAGTAGGGGTAGATCGGCATCGCGAGACCCGGCCGCGGTCGGTGGCGGCCGGCACGGCTGCCGCGCGCCGCGGCGCGCGCGGATCTTACCGCAGCCATCCCCGGCCGCCGGCGCCGGGCTGCTACGATCGCCGCCGATGACCGCCCCCGAATCCGAGCGCCCGGTGGCCCGCGTGGAGGTCGAGGTCCGCTACGCGGAGACCGACCAGATGGGCGTCGTCCACCATGCGAACTACCTCGTCTGGTTCGAGCTCGCCCGCACCCGCCTCTGCGCGCTCGCCGGCTGCCACTACGCCGAAATCGAACGCTCCGGCTACCTGCTGATGGTCGTCGGCGCCACCCTCCGCTATCGCGCCGCGGCGCGCTACGGCGACCGGGTGGAGGTCACGGCCCGCCTCGCGCGGCTCGCCAGCCGGGCGCTCACCTTCGCCTACGAGGTGCGGCGCGCGGGCGAGCTGCTCGCCACCGGCACCACCGAACACCTCTGGGTCGAGGCCGCGAGCCGCCGCCCGACCACCCTGCCCGCGCCCCTGCGCGCGCCGTTCGGCGCCCTCGCCGGACGGCCCGGAGGAGAACCATGAGCGCTCTGCGCCGCCTCTCTCTCGTCACCGCCGGCGAAAGCCACGGCCCCGGCCTCACCGCCATCCTCTCCGGCCTCCCCGCCGGGCTCCGGGTCGACCTCGACCTGCTCGCCCGCGACCTCGCCCGCCGCCAGCACGGCCACGGGCGCGGCCACCGGATGAAGATCGAACGGGATCACGCCGAGATCCGCGGCGGGGTGCGCGACGGCGAGACGCTCGGCTCCCCCGTCGCGCTCTGGATCGAGAACCGGGACTGGGCGAACTGGCGGGGGGTGATGGATCCCCAGGCGGTCGACCCGGAGGCCGCCGCCCGCCGCCGTCTCCACGCCCCCCGGCCCGGCCACGCCGACCTCGCCGGCGGGGAGAAGTACCTGCGGACCGATCTGCGCGACATCCTCGAGCGCGCCTCGGCGCGGGAGACCACGGCGCGGGTCGCCGCGGGCGCCTTCGCGAAGATGCTCCTGCGCGCGCTCGGGGTGGAGATCCGCAGCGGCGTCCGCACGCTCGGCGGGATCGGCGCCGGGCGTCCCACCCCGGCCTGGGAGCAGCTCCTCGCGGTCGACGACGGCTCGCCGCTCCGGGCGATCCACCGCGACCTGGAGCCGGAGATGGTCGCCCTCGTCGACGACGCGAAGGCCCGGGGCGAGACCCTCGGCGGCGCGGTCACCGTGATCGCCCACGGCGTGCCCGCGGGCTGGGGTTCGCACGTCGCCTGGGACACGAAGCTCGACGGCCGCCTCACCGCGGCGCTCATGTCGATCCCGGCGATCAAGGCGGTGGAGATCGGTCACGCCCTCGAGATCGTGCACGGCCCCGGCAGCGCCGCCCACGACGCCCTCGGCCTCGACGCCGGGGGGCGGTTCGCCCGCGCCACGAACCGCGCCGGCGGCCTCGAGGGCGGGATCACCAACGGCGAGGACCTCGTGCTCACCGCCTACAAGAAGCCGATCTCCACGCTGCGCGAAGGGCTCCCCTCGATCGATCTCGACACCCTCGGCCCGGCCCGCTCCCAGTACGAGCGGAGCGACGTGACCGCGGTGCCGGCGGCCGGGGTGATCGCCGAGGCGATGGTCGCCCTGGTGCTCGCCGACGCCGCGCTCGAGAAGTACGGCGGCGACTCGCTCACCGAGCTTCTCGCCCACGCGGCGGCGAGCGAGCGCTGCCGCGCCACCTGGCTCGTCCGCTGAAACGGGCGCCTCAGACGAGCAGCAGCGCGACCCCGGCGATCATCGCCGCCACCCCGCCGACCTTCGCGGCGGTGAGCGGTTCGGAGAAGAGGAGGCGGCCCCAGACGAGCGCGAGGCTCGCGCCGATGCCGCGCTTGATCGTCTCCACCAGCGCGACCTCCATGGCGCGGATCGCCGCGAGCTGGACGGTGAGCGTCACCGCGCCGCAGAGCACGGTGGCGGCGATCAGCAGCGGCACCCTGCGGACCCCCGCGAGGCTGCCGAGCGCCCCCCGGCCCGCCAGCAGGGCCACCGCCACCGCCGCCACCCCGGCGTGCAGCACGAGCGCGTGGAGCACCGGCGCGGCATGGCGCAGCGCCACCTTGTCGAGCAGCAGCGTCGCCGACCAGCAGAGGGCCACGAGCGCCATCAGCTGGCTGCCCCGCTCCCGCGCGAGGCCGGCGAGCCAGCGGCGGGCGCCCCGGCCGCCCAGCCGCCCCAGATGGAGCGCCCCCGCGCCGGCTACCACGAGGAAGATCCCGAACCCGGCGCGCGCGGTGAGCCGCTCGCCGAGCAGCGGCACCGCGAGGAGCGCGGCGAAGACCGGCGTGAGGGTGAGCAGCGGCAGGGTGATCGAGACCGGCGAGAGCTGCAGCGCCCGGAAGTAGGCGAGGTTCGCCACCATGTTCAGGAGCACCGAGAGGAGCGCCGGCTGCAGATAGCCCGGCGCGACTCGCCACTGCCCGGCGGCCACCGCCCAGACGGCGAGCAGCGGCAGGGCGCCGAGGGTCACGAGGGCGACCAGGGTGAGCGCCGGCAGCCGGTCGGCGAGCAGCTTGCGGAGCAGGTCGTAGAGCGCCCAGCCGCCGGCGGCGGCGAAGGCCAGGGCGAGGGCGGAAGCGCTCACCGGCCGGCCCCCTCGCCGCGCGGCGGCACCGGCCGGCAGCGGCTACCCCGGCCCTCCGGCCGCTTCCGGCTCCGGCGGGGGCGATCCCTGTCGTTTCGTTCGCTCGGTCTCTTCGGCACCGTCGAGGCACCCGGTCCGGTCCGCGGCGATCCTACGACGAGCCCGGCCCTGCCGGCCTCGCCGTCACGATAGGCTCGGAGCGGACGCGACCGCCCGGCCGCACTGCCCCGAGGAGGCCACCCGATGCTCCGCCGCCTGCCCATCGCGCTGCTGCTCTTCGCCGCGCTCGCCTTCGGCTGCGCGCACTCCGGCGTCGCGCCCGCGCCGGCCCCCGTCTCCGGCCCGGAGGCGGCTGCCGCGCCACCGCTCATCGTCGTCTCCTTCGACGGCTTCCGCTGGGACTACCTGGATCTCTACCCCACCCCGAACCTCCGGCGGCTCGCGCGGGAGGGGGTCCACGCCGAACGGCTGCTCCCGAGCTTCCCGACCAAGACCTTCCCGAACCATTACACCCTGGTCACCGGGCTCTACCCGGAGCACCACGGCATCGTCAGCAACACGATGTGGGACGAACGCTTCCAGGCGCTCTTCTCGCTCTCGATCCGGGAGGAGGTCGGCGCCGGACGCTGGTGGGAGGGGGAGCCGATCTGGGTCACCGCCGAGCGGCAGGGCCGGATCGCCACCGTCTTCTTCTGGCCCGGCAGCGAGGCCGAGATCCAGGGGATCCGCCCCACCTTCTGGATGCCGTACGACCCGGAGGCCGACGACGTCGAGCGGCTGGAGCTGGCGCTCTCCTGGCTCGACCGGCCGAAAGGGGAACGCCCCGACCTGATCCTGATCTACTTCGACGAGCCCGATGGCGCCGGACACCGCTCCGGCCCCCTCTCGGAGGAGACCCGCGAGCAGGTGGTCCGGGTGGACGGCCTCGCCGCGCGCCTGCGCGCCGGCCTCGAAGCGCGCGGGCTGTTCGACGCCGTCGACCTCCTCGTCGTCTCCGACCACGGGATGGCGGAGGTCGCCCCGGAACGGACGATCGTCCTCGAGGAGTACCTCGACCTCGACGAGGTCCGGGTGCTCGACCCCTCCACGATGGCGCTGCTCTGGCCCGCGCCCGGGCAGCTCGACGCCACCCTCGCCGCCCTCTCCGGAGCCCATCCGCACCTCCACGTCGCCCGCCGCGAGGAGATGCCGGAGCGGCTCCACTACCGGGCTCACCCGCGGATCGCGCCGCTGGTGGCCTGGGCGGATCCGGGCTGGCTCATCTACACGACGCACGCCGAGCGCGAGCGCCGCCAGCAGTCCGTGACCCGCGGGAACCACGGCTACGACCCGGCCGCCCCGGAGATGCACGCCATCCTCATCGGGCACGGCCCTTCGTTCCGCCGTGACTTCACGCTGCCCGCCGTGGAGAACGTCGACCTCTACGAGCTGCTCTGCGCCCTGCTCGGCCTCGAACCGGCGCCGAACGACGGCGACCTCGCGCGGATCGCGCCCCTGCTGACCCCGGAGGCGACGGCGCGGGCGGCCTCCCGGGACGATCGCGCCCCCTGATCTTCGATATCCACGGAAACGCTCGCCCCGTCATTCGCTAGACTCGGTCTCCGGGACTCCCCCGCAACCCATGACCCTCGACCCGAACACCGTCGCCGATCTCCTCGCCCGCCAGGGGCTGGTGAGCCCGGAGAACGCCGAGCTGATCCGCAAGGAGGCCCGGCAGCTGCCGGCTCACCGGCGCTCCGCCCGCGCCTACGAACAGCAGGCGGTCGCCTACGAGCTGATCCAGACGCTGCACCTGCCCAACGCCCGCGACGGCGGCGTCATCGGCGAGTACGAGATCGCCCGCGCCATCGCCGCCGACGCCGGCCTCGAGTTCGTGCGGATCGACTCCCTCTCGCTCGACGCCGACCTGATCGAATCGAAGATCTCGCGCCCGTTCGCCAAGCGGCACCGGATGCTCCCCCTCCAGATGGTCGAGGGGCGGTTGCGGGTCGCCTGCGCGAACCCGTACGACATCGAGGCGATCGACTCCTTCCGGCGCATCGCCGGCCGCGAGCCGGAGCTCGTGGTCGCCTCCGAGCCGGACATCCTGCGAGCGCTCACCGAGTTCTACGGCCTGCGCCACGCGGTCAAGCGGGCCGAACGCGATCTGAGCGCCGGCATCGACCTCGGCAACCTCGAACAGCTCGTGCGGATGAAGAGCGAGTCCGAGATCGAGTCGAGCGACCAGCACATCGTCAACGCCGTGGAGTTCATGCTCCAGCACGCCTACGACACCCGGGCGAGCGACATCCATCTCGAGCCGAAACGGGACGTCTCGCTCGCGCGCTTCCGGATCGACGGCGTGCTCCACGACATCCAGACGATGCCGAAGATCGTCCACGCCGCGGTCGTCTCGCGGATCAAGACGATGTCGCGCCTCGACATCGCCGAGAAGCGGCGGCCGCAGGACGGCCGGGTGAAGACCACCCGCGGCGGCCGGGAGATCGAGCTGCGCGTCTCGACGCTGCCGGTCGCCTTCGGCGAGAAGGTCGTCATGCGGATCTTCGACCCCGAGGTGCTGATGCAGGACCTCTCGGGGCTCGGCTTCTACCCGGAAGAGCTCATCCTCTTCCAGGAGTTCATCAGCCGTCCGCACGGGATCATCCTCGTCACCGGCCCCACCGGCTCGGGCAAGACGACCACCCTCTACTCGGCGCTCAAGGCGATCGCCAACCGGGAGATCAACGTCACCACGATCGAGGACCCGATCGAGATGGTGATCGAGGATTTCAACCAGACCTCGGTGCAGAGCAAGGTGGGAATCGACTTCGCCCGCGCCCTGCGCCACATCCTCCGGCAGGATCCGGACGTGATCATGGTCGGCGAGATCCGCGACGGCGACACCGCGCAGTACGCGATCCAGGCGGCGCTCACCGGCCACCTCGTCTTCTCCACCCTGCACACCAACGACGCCGCGAGCTCGATCTCCCGCCTCGTGGACCTCGGGGTGGAACGCTTCCTGATCAGCTCGACGTTGATCGGCACCATGGCGCAGCGCCTGGTGCGGCGCATCTGCCCGCACTGCACTGGCGAGCGATACCTCTCCAACGAGGAGGCGGCGACGCTGCGTCTCACGGTGCCCGCCGGCAAGCGGATCAAGGTGCAGGAGGGGCGCGGCTGCTTCGAATGCCGCGGCACCGGCTACCTCGGACGCACCGGGATCTTCGAGATCCTGGCCGTCGACGACGCGATCAAGGCGCTGATCCTCGAGGGCGCCGACGCGCCGGCGATCAAACGGGAGGCGGCGAAGAACGGGATGCGCACCCTGCGCCAGTCCGCCCTGCGCAAGCTCGCCGAGGGGCTCACCACCTTCGAGGAAGTGGTGCGCGTGACCGGCCTCTGAGCCGTCCCTTCAGCGGAAGTAGCGCCACCCTTCGAGCAGCGTCGCCTCGGCGACCACCAGGGTCGAACCTTCCAGCCGATGCCGGAAGGGGATCGGGCGGCAGCCGCCGCCGTTGCTGATCTCCTCGAGCCGGCAGGCGGTGTCGCACTTGTTGTTCACCACCCACTCCCCCTGGTGGCGGAACCCCCGCTTCAGCTTGTAGTCGCTTTCGGCGGCGTCGAAGGCGGTGTGGATCGCCCCGGCGGCGTCACGCGCCACCAGGAAGCGGACCTCCTGGTTGCCGGGGTTGAGGAAACGGTAGAAACGAACCTCGGACGTACCGAAGCCGGCGAGATCGAGACGGACCTCGCCCGCGGCGTCCGCGGTGACCCGCTCGTACCGGGCCCGGCTGAACCCTCCTTCCCAGAGGTACTGCGCGCCGAGCAGCAGAGCGAAGAGGCCGGCCACGGCGAGGACGCCGTGGAGCGGTCGAAGACGGCGATGCGGGGTGGCGGTCATGAGTCTGCGAGACCCTCCGGAGCGTTCCGGCCCATACGGTTCGTGGCGCCGGGGCGCCAAAGATACCAGCCCCCCGGAACCGCGCGAGCCGCGCCCGAAAGCTGGAATAATCGGAGCCCGCTCATGGGGAGACCGGCATGGATCTGAAGCGTCTGTTGCAGGAGAAGAACTTCGTCGCCGCGGGCAAGTCGAAGGAGATCTACCGGATCCCGAGCGGCGAGTACCGGGGCAAGTACGCCTTCGTCTTCACCGACCGTGCCACCGGCTACCTCGATGCCGAGGGGCGCCCGGTCTTCGATCCCGGCTGCGACGTGGTGGTCGGCGAGATCCCCGGCAAGGGAGCGATCGCCTGCCGGTTCGCGACCCATTTCTTCCGGCTGCTCGCGAAGATGCGGGTGCCGACCCATTACGTCGCCACGGTGGCCGACGACGTCATGGTCGTCGAGCCGGCCGTGCCGCTCGGCATGCCCGCCCGCGGCCCGGAGTTTCCAGGCGCCGCGCCGCTCCAGAACCTCGAGTGGACCTGGCGGGAGAGCGCGATGGGCAGCTTCTGGCGGCGCTATCCGTTCGTGCGCCCCTGCACCGACCTGCCCCGGGTGGTCGAGGCGTGGACGAAGGGCGCGACCGATCAGCTCATCACCTTCGAGGCGCTCGCGGCGACCGGCGCGCTGAGCCGCACCGAGATCCGGCGCTGCGAGCGGTTCGTCCAGCGGATCGCCGCGGTGATCCACGACGAGTTCGCCCGCCACGGGCTCCACGTGCTCGACGGCAAGATCGAGCTCGGCCGGACCCGGGCCGGCGGTGGCCGCCTCGTGCTGATCGACGAGATCTCCCCCGACGTGCTCCGCGTCTGCCGCGGCTACCGTCCCGGCAAGCAGGGCTACTGCCTCGAGGCGGGCGACTGCATCCGCACCCGCGTCGAGGGGGAGCGGCGGCGGATCTCGGCCCGCAATCAGCTGAGCGCGGCCGATCTCGAAGCGATCTTCGCCTCCCGGTAACGCCGGCGGCCGGGCTCAGGCCGCGCCCCGGAGCACCGCGGAGACCCGCTCCCAGACCTCGCGGAGAGCCCGGCTCGCCGCCGCCTCCGGCTCGTTCGCGGTCACCGGCTCGCCGGCCACCATCGCCCGGGCGACGGCGAGATCGAACGGCACCCGCCCGACGGTCGCCACCCCGCGCTCCCGGCAGCGGGCCTCGATCTCGTCGCTCGCCGCCGGCCGGAGATCGGCACGGTTGACCGCCACGAGCGCCCGGACCCGGAAGTGCGCGAGGGTGTCGAGGGTGCGGTTCAGATCGTGAGCTCCCGAGACCGACGGCTCGGCCACCACGAGGGCGAGATCCGCTCCGGTCACCGCGGAGATCACCGGACAGCCGATGCCGGGCGGGCCGTCGACGAGCACCAGCTCCCGCCGCTCGGCGAGCGCCTGCCCGCGGGCACGCTGCCGGACGAGCGCCACCAGCTTGCCGGAGTTCTCCTGCCCGGGCAGCAGCCCGGCGTGGTGGAGCGGCCCGTACCGGCTCTCGGAGTGGTAGAGATGGCCGGCGAGCTCGGGATGCATCGAGATCGCCCCCTCCGGGCAGTGGTGGACGCAGGCCGCGCACCCCTCGCAGGCGATCGGATCGACGGCGAAGCGGCCGTCGTGCGCGACGATCGCCTCGAAGCGGCAGACCGTCTCGCAGATCCCGCAGGCCGTGCACGCCGCCGGGTCGATCCGGGCGACCTTGCCGCCCTGGAACTCCTCCGCGGCGAGGAGTCGCGGCCGCAGCATCAGCTCGAGGTTCGCGGCATCGACGTCGGCGTCGGCCAGGACCACCTGCTCCGCCCACGGCCCCGTGGCCGCGAGATGGGCGAACGCCGCGGTGAGGCAGGTCTTGCCGGTCCCCCCCTTGCCGCTCAGCACGACGAGCTGTTTCATCGGCCCCCTCCTCCCGCCGCGGCCAGAGCGACCGGGGCCGCCGGGGCGACGGTGGCGCGGATCGTCGCGAGGAGCTCGCGGAAGGCGGGCCCGTACTCCGGCGCCGCCTCGACGAGCGTCCGGCCGGCGGCGATCGCCTCGGCGAAGCGGCGCTCCATCGGGATCCGCATCAGGACCGGCAACCCGGCCTCCTCGCAGTACGCCGCGACCGCCGCGTCGCCGATCCCCTCCCGGTTGATCACCACCCCGGCGGGGATCCCCAGCTCGGTGGCGATCGGCACCACCTGCCGCAGGTCGTGCAGACCGAACGGCGTCGGTTCGGTGACGAGCAGCAGGTAGTCGGCACCGCGCATCGTCTCCACCACGGGACAGGAGGCTCCGGGGGGCGCGTCGCGGATCTCGAGCGTGCAGTCGATCCCCGGCACCGCCGGAGCAAAGGCCGGAGGCCACCGCTTCAGGGCCCGCACGATCGGCGTCGCCATCGGCTCGCCGACGTGCATCAGCCCCTGGGAGAGGCGGCAGCCCCCCGCCGTGACCCCGGTCGAGAGCCGGCCGATCCCATGCTGCCGCTCGCTGATCGCTCCTTCCGGGCAGACCCGCAGGCAGCTGCCGCAGCCGTGACAGAGCGCCGGGAAGACGAGTACCCGCAGGCCGACGACGGCGAGCGCGTGGTACTCGCAGACCTCGGCGCACCGGCCGCAGCGGGTGCAGCGGGTTTCGTCGATCACCGGCCGCGGGGTCGTGACCTCCGCCTCCTCCTGCCACTCCGGGGCGAGGAAGAGCGCGGCGTTCGGGGCTTCGACGTCGCAGTCGAGAAGCCGCGTGCCAGGTCCGGCGGCGAGCGCCAGACTCGTGGCGACCGTCGTCTTGCCGGTCCCGCCCTTGCCGCTCGCGACGACGATGCGGATCAGGATGCGCTCCCGTGGTGGCCGGCGTGGGTGGCGGCCTCGGCACGCCGCAGGGAGCCTTCCTGCAGCAGCGCGAGCGCCCCGGCCACCGTCAGGTCGGGGTCGGCCGGGGCGAGGTACATCTCCACCCCGGCGGCCGCGAGCGTCGCGAAGGCGTGCGGGCCGTACGCCCCGCTGATCACCGCGCCGGCGCCGAGCCCGACGACGAACCGCGCCGCCTCGACCCCGGCACCGCCGGCCGCCGCCTGGGCGGGGTTCTCGTGGCGCGTCCACTCTCCGCTGGCGCGATCGACGAGACAGAAGGCGGCCGTCCGGCCGAAGCGGGAGTCGAACGGCGACTCCAGCCCTTCTCCGGTCGTGGAGATCGCGACCTTCACGACTCGTCTCCGGAGCCGCGAGGCGACCTGCCGGCACCCCGCAGGGCGTCGATCAGCGCCTCGACGAGCGGCCGCTGCGGCGCGTCGGCTTCGAACCCTCTTCCGAACCCCCGACCGAATCCGCGGCCCCGGCCACCCTGCGGCGCTCCACACCGCTGCCGCCGGCGGCGTCCTTCACCCCGTGGCCAGCCGGCCTCGACCGGAGCGGCGCAACCGCCCCTTCCCCGCCCGGTGCGGGGCCCCTGTCCGTACGGACCGGTACCATCGTTACGTGGCATCTGACTGCTCCTCTCCGCCAGGAGAACCTGGCTTCCGTTCCCCTCTCATCGCCTCCCAGGCAGCTTCGAGCGTTTCGATCTCGAGACGCCGCTGCCGCAGCGCCTCCATCCACTCCGCGAGCGCACCCTCTCCCTGCGGCGTGAGGGTGTAGACCCGCCGCCGGGGGCCGAGGCTGCTCTCGTCCCACGAGCTGGCGACCAGCCCCAGCTCCTCGAGCTCGCGCAGCGCCCGGTAGAGAACGCTCGGATCCATCTCGCCGGCACGGAAGCCGAACTCCTCGAGCCCCTGGATCAGGCTGTAGCCGTACCCCGGTTCCCGCCGCAGGAGGACCAGCAGGCACGACTCGAGGAAGAACCAGCGCCGCCGGCCGCCGCCGCGTCCGCCTCGTCGGAATCGCTGTCGTTCCCGCATCGGCTTTGCACCTCCAGCTAAGGAGTATCGAACTATAGACATTTTGTCAATAGCCATGAGAACCATCCCCGGCTGGAGCCGTCGGCTTGGGGCACTCAGCTCAGGGTACGGCCGAGCAGGGCGATGGCTTCCGCGCGGTGGGTGGCGGTCGCGGCCTTCCCCTGGAAGCGGCGGCCGGTGCCGCCGCCACGCCCGCCGAGGGTGCGGGCGACCTCGGCACCGAGGGGGGCGAGGTCGAGGGCGAGCCCATCCCCGGCCGCGAGCCCGAAGACGAGGCCGTCGCCCGCCGCGGCAGTGACGAAGGCGAGCGCCTCGGGACGATCAGCCACGATCCCCGCGGCGAGGGCGGCAGGTCCTCCCGGTGGCGGGCTCTCGAGGTGGAGCTCGAGGAGGGGGCCGGGAGCGCGCGCGAGGCGCTCGGCTTCCAGCTCGGCGAGGCGTTCGCCGAGGCGGCGGGTGAGACGCCCGGCGGCGGCGAGCTCTTCGAGCTTCCGCGCCGCGATCTCGCAGAGCTCCGGCTCCCCGCTGTCGAAGAGCCGGCGCAGCGCGCCGAGCCGCTCCGCGACCTCTCCGAGGCGGGCGCGAACCCGCCCGCCGGCGAGCCAGAAGAGGCGGGTGCCGCCCCGCATCGGTTCGGTGCCGACGAGCTTGAGCACCTCGATCTCGGCGGTGGAGACGAGATGCGTGCCGCCACAGGTAGCGAGATCGAGCCCGGCGATCTCGATCACGCGCAGGTCGCCGGTGTGCCCCGCGGGCAGCCGGCGGGTGCGCACGCCGAGCTCCGCGGCCTGCTCAGGTGTCACCCACCGTGCGCTCACCCGCCGCGCCGCGCGCACCTCGGCCGCCACCGCCTCCTCGAGCGCCGCGAGCTCCGCGGCGGTGAACGCCGGACGGTCGAGCTCGATGTCGGAGAGTGCCGGCCCGAGGTGAAACGCCGTCGTCCGCCAGCCGAAGCGCGTGAGCGCGATCGCGGTCAGCAGATGCTGCGCGGTGTGCTGCTGCATGAGGTCGTAGCGGTGCTCCCAGTCGAGCTCGAGGCGGGCCGGCCCGGCCGGTAGCGGCGCGGCGAGCCGGTGGAGGAATCCCTCGTCGCTCCGCTCGACCGCGGTCACCTCGACCCCGCCGAGCCGGCCCCGATCGGCCGGCTGGCCGCCGCCGCCGGGAAAGAGGATCGTGTCGGCGAGCCAGGCGGCCGGCTGACCATCGACCAGCTCCGGCCGGACCGTGACGGCGAGCTCGCGGGCATACGGATCGCGATGGAAGGCAGGAGATCTCACGGTTTTCCATCCTACGGCAGCCCGCGGTAAACTGCTCCCGTTCCAATCGCCGTGAGGAGGTTTCCGTTGCCCACGACCCCGGTCCGGTTGCCGCCGGTCGCTCTCTCTTCCGAACCGATGCGGCCGGTGGATACCACCTGGCTGCGCATGGATCAGCCGAACAACCTGATGCACGTCAACGGCGTGCTGGGGCTCGGGGGGGCGCTCGACATGGAGCGGGTCCGTACGCTCGTGGTCGAGCGGCTGCTGCGCATCCCGCGTTTCCGCCAGCGGGTGGTCGAGCATCGAGGCCGCTTCCGCTGGGAGATCGCTCCCGACTTCGATCTCGACGACCATCTCGTCAGCGAACGGCTCCCCGCGCCCGGCGGCCGGGCGGAAGCCGAGCAGCTCTTCGGCGAGCTGATGTCGCGGCCGTTCGATCGCGCCCGCCCGCTCTGGCAGCTCCACATCGTCCCCGGCTACGAAGGCGGGACGGCGGTCTTCTGCCGTCTCCATCATGCGATCGGCGACGGCGTGGCGCTCCTGCTCGTGCTGCTCTCGCTCTGCGATCTCGAACCCGACGGCCGCCTCGCCGCGGCCACGCCGGCCGACGAGGCGCCGCCGCCGCTCTCCACGCAGATCGCCTCGCTCTTCGGGCAGCCGGTGGAGAGCTTCGCCTCGGTGCGGACGCTCCTCGAAGAGGTGATGCCGGACGCGATGCGGCTCCTCCTCCATCCCATCGACGCCATGCGCAGAAGGAACGCCCTGCTGCGCAACCTCGCGGCGGTGGGCGCCGCCGGGCGGCTCGCCGTCTATTCGAGCGATCCCCGGACCACCTTCAAGGGCGAGCTCGTGGTCGCCAAGCGCGTCGCCTGGTCGCGGCGGATTCCGATCCCCGAGATCAAGCAGGTCGGGGCCGCGATCGGCGGCACCGTCAACGACATCCTGGTCAACGCCACGGTCGGAGCGATGTACCACTATCTGGCGGCACAGGGGGAAGTGGCGCCGGACCTCGTGGTGCGCGCGGCGATGCCGGTCAACCTCCGCCCGCTCGAGAAGCTCAACGAGCTCGGGAACCGCTTCGGTCTCGCTTTCCTCGGTCTGCCGGTGGGGATCGCCGATCCGGTCGAACGCCTCACCGCGCTCCACCGGGAGGCCGACCGGCTCAAGCACTCCGCGCAGCCGCTCGCCGCCTACGGCATCCTCCACACCATGGGGCGGCTGCCGCTCGCCGCGCAGCGCCTGATCGTCAGCCTCTTCGGGGCCAAGGCGACGGCGGTGATGACGAACGTCCCCGGCCCACGCCGGCGCCTCTATCTCTGCGGCCGGCCGCTCGAGGAGATCTTCTTCTGGGTCCCCCAGGCGGGACGCCTCGGGCTCGGCACCAGCATCCTCTCCTACTGCGGCGAGGCCCGTCTGGGGGTCGCCACCGACGCCGGGCTCGTTCCCGACCCCGAGCGGCTGATAGCCGGTTTCGAGACCGAGTGGGAGCGGCTGCGCGAGCGCGCGGGCCTCGCGGGCTGAGACGGCCGGCGCTCCGGAGCGCGCGCCTCAGAGCGGCGGCCGGAGCCGATGAAAGCCGGTCTCGCGCTGATAGAGATCGGCCACCGCGAGGATCTCGAGCTCGCCGTAGAGCCGGCCGACGAAGGTGAGGCTGGTCGGCGTCCCGTCGCTCCGGAAACCGTTCGGCAGGACCACCGCCGGGTGCCCGGTGAGGTTCGTGAGCAGGAGCTGATCGCCGCCGAAGGAGGGGGTGACGAGGGCATCGACCGCCGCGAGCGAGCGGTTCATCTCCCGGATCAGCAGCGAGCGAATCCGGTTCGCGCGCAGGTACTCCACCGCCGGGACGAAGCGGGCGAGGCGGAAGACCTGAGGCCAGCTCTCCTCCCCCTGCCGCACCATCGTGTCGACGCCCCCGCCAAGGGTGAAGTCGTCGAACGCCGCACCCGCCTCCACGGTGAGGATGATCGCCAGCGGCTCGACCGGCAGCGCCGGCAGCGTCACCGGCACCAGCCTGAAGCCGAGGCGCCGCAGGACGTCGAGCGCCGCCAGCTCGTGGGCCCGGGCCTCCTCTTCTCCCGGCGGCGGGTCGGCTTCGAAGAGCGCCGGCACGTAGCCGAGCCGCAGCTTGCGCGGGTCGGGGCGGGCCGTCCAGTCGAACGGCCGGTCCACCACGGTCGGATCGAGGCCGTCCGGGCCGGCGATCGCCGCGAAGGCGAGAGCGCAGTCCTCCACCCGCCGGGCGATCGGACCGAGCTTGTCCATCGTCCAGCTGAGCGTCATCGCCCCGTGCCGGCTCACCCGCCCGAAGGTCGGCCGCAGGCCGGTCGCCCCGCAGCGCGTGCAGGGCGAGACGATCGAGCCCCAGGTCTCGCTGCCGATCGCGAAGCCCACGAGGCCGGCCGCGGTGGCCGCCGCCGAACCGGCCGACGAGCCGCTCGACCCCTGCTCGAGCCGCCACGGATTCTTCGTCGTACCCCCGTACCAGACGTCCCCCCAGGCGAGCTCGCCGAGCGAGAGCTTGGCGAGGAGCACCGCCCCGGCCTGCTCGAGACGGGAGACCACCGCGGCATCGCCGGGGAAGACCTGCTCGCGGAAGTAGCCCGTCCCCCAGGTCGTGGGAGCGCCGGTCGCGGCGAGCAGGTCCTTGGCCCCCCACGGGATCCCGTGCAGGGGGCCGCGGGGGCGGCGGGCGGCGAGCTCCTGATCGGCGCGGCGCGCGGCCGCGAGCGCCCTCTCCTCGAGCAGGTTGACGACGCAGAGGAGCTGCGGGTCGAGCCGCCGCAGCCGCTCGAGATAGATCCGGGTCAGCTCGACCGAGGAGAGCTTCCGGGCCGCCAGCAGCTCGCCGAGCTCGGCCGCCCCGAGGAAGGCCAGCTCTTCGTCCGGCACCGGCCGCAGCGCCCGCGGGGGGCGCTCGGGGAGCGTCCGCACCCGCTGCAGGAGCGCCGGCCGCTCCTCGGAGAAGGCGTCGGGCCGGAACTGCAGCGCGAGCGGGACGTCGTTGGCGAGCGGCAGCTCGCGCATCGCGGCGTAGGCTCCCGCCTGCTCCTCCAGCCCCGCCAGCACGAGGTCGCGCTGCTCGTCGGTGAACGTGAGGCCGGCGAGACGCTCGGCCGCGGCCACCGCGGCACGCGAGAGCGGCCCTTCGCTCACCCCCGCGGCGGCGAGCAGCTCGGCGAAGGCGAGGCCTCCGCCTCCCGCCGCCAGCGCCGCGAGGAACCCCCGCCGTGAAGCTCCGTTCGCTCTCTCGCCAGACCGTTCACCCATCGCCATCCTCCTTTCCCGCAACGACGCACTCTTCATCCGGTCAGCGCGGAACCGTCCGTGATCCGCCCGGCGGCAGGTCTACCCTGTCCCGGCCTCTTCGAGCCCGAACCGGGTGACCACCTCGGCCGCCACCTGCTCGCCGATCGCGAGGCTCGCGGTGGCCGCCGGCGACGGCGCGTTGAGGACGTGCAGCGCCCGCGCGCCGGTGACGAGGTGGAAATCGTCGAGCAGCCGCCCGGAACGATCGAGCGCCTGGGCCCGCACCCCGCACCCGCCGCGCACGACGTCCGCCTCGCCGATCGCCGGCACGAGCCGCTGGAGCGAGCGCACGAAGAGCCGCCGACTCCAGGCCCGCCGGTACTCCTCCCAACCCGTCTTCAGATAGCCGCCGGCCAGCCGCCAGAGGCCGGGGAAGGCGAGCGTCGCCGCCGTGTCGCGCAGCGAGAACGAGGCACGCCCGTATCCTTCGCGCTTCCAGGCGAGCACGGCGTTCGGGCCCGCCTCGACGGCGCCGTCGACCCGCCGCGTGAAATGGACCCCGAGGAACGGCAGCTGCGGATCGGGGACCGGATAGACGAGGTGGCGCACCAGCTCCCGCCGTTCGGGGCGCAGCAGGTAGTAGTCCCCCCGGAACGGCACGATCCGCACCGCCGGCCGCTCCCCCGCCAGCCGCGCCACCCGGTCGCTCTGCAGGCCCGCGCAGTTGACGACGACCGCCCCCCGGAAGGCGCCGGCCGGAGTCTCCGCCACGATCTCCGAGGGGCCGACCCGGAGCGCACGGCAGCGCGCCCCGAGCACGATCCGCCCCCCGGCGGCCTCGAGATCGGCGGCGAAGGCGCGGCAGACGGCGGTGAAATCCACGATCCCCGTCTCCGGCACGAGCAGGCCGGCGAGCCCCGCCACGTGCGGCTCCCGCTCGCGGATCTCTTCGGGCGAGAGCCGGCGGATCCCGCCGAGGCCGTTCGCCCGCCCCCGCTCGGCGAGGGCGTCGAGCCGCGCGACCTCGGCGGGGGTCGTCGCCACCACCACCTTGCCGCAGCGCTCGTGCGGGATCCCCCGCTCGTCACAGTAGCGGTAGAGCGCCTCCCGCCCGGCGGCACAGAGCGCGGCTTTCGCCGAGCCGGGGCGGTAGTAGAGCCCCGAGTGGATGACGCCGCTGTTGTGGCCGGTCTGATGCCGGGCGATTCCGGATTCCGCTTCGAGCACCGTGACCGCGAGCCGGTGCCGGGTGGCGAGAGCACGGGCGGTCGCCAGCCCCACGATCCCCGCGCCGATGACGACGGCATCCGAGTGTTCGCGCATGCGGTGATCCTGTCACGAGCGGGAGGTGATGACCCTTGCGTTTCGCCCCGGGAGGCGCCTACGATCCCTCCAGCCAGTCCACGCAGCGGCATCCGTGCCACCCCTCTCCGGGTGCGGAGGTTTCCCATGCCCCGTTCTTCTCCCAGCGACCCGCCCTGTCAGCGCCCCGAAGATCCGCGCTGCCGCGAGCGGATCGCCCAGCTCGCCGATCCGGGCCTCGGCGCCCTGGTGCGGGCGGCGGCGCTCGGCTGCCGGCAGCCGGCGGCGTTCCTCGCCCTCGCCGGCGAGAGGGGAGTCCGGATCGCGGCGGCCACCGGGATCGCGTCCGGGTGGCTCACGCCGCCACCGGCGCTGCTGACGCCGGCCTTCGCCGCCTCCGGGCCGCTCGCGGACGCGGGCCGGACGACGCCGGAGATCCCCTTCCCGTTCCTCCTCTCGGTGCCCCTTCCGCCGCTCGCCGGGCTCCCGCCGGGGCGCCTCGCGGTGGCGGGCGACGCCCCCCTGCTCGCGGAGGGGGAGGAGAGCGCGCTGCTCGCGCTCCTGGCCGAACAGATCGCCGCCCGCTGGGACTCTCTCCAGCGGCTCGCCGCCCTCGAAGCCGAACAGCGGGAGCTCTACCGGCAGCTCGGGCAGCTGCGGCGCCTGAAAGAGGGGCTCCGCCTGCTGCGCCCGGCCATCGACCAGAGCGTCGATGCGGTCCTCGTGACCTCCTCGAACTTCGCGCCCCCGGGGCCCGTCGTGCTCTACGTCAACGCCGCCGCGGCCCGGCTGCTCGGCTACGACGAGGAGGAGATGGTGGGGATGCTCGTGCGGCGTCTCTACGGCCCGAAGACCGACCCGGAAGCCCTCCTCCGGCTCGGCCAGGCACTCGGAGCCGGGCAGCCGTTCCGCACGACGCTCGAGACCTACCGCAAGGATGGCGGGACGATCTGGCTCGAACGGCAGGTCGCCCCGGTGCGCAACGCCAGCCGCCAGATCACCCAGCTCGTCTCGATCCTGCGCGAGGTGCCCCCTCCCGGCGAACGGAGTCCCGAAGGAGAGTTGCCGCTCACGCAGCTCTTCGGCGAGCCGCCGGATCTCTGCTTCCGCCTCGCCGCCGACGGCACCATCCTCGACCACCAGGAGGCGAGCGGAGAGCTGCTCTACGTCTCCCCCGAACGGTTCCTCCACCGCCGGATGCAGGAGGTCCTCCCGGAGGAGGCGGGCGCGGCCATCACCGCCGGCCTTGCCGAGGCGCTGGAGGGGGAACGGGTGGCGACCCACCGCTACGTGCTGCCGATCGCCGGGAGACCCCGGCGGTTCGAGGCCCGCTTCCTCCCCCTTTCGGAGCGTGAGGTCCTGCTCCTGGTGCGCGCGCTCGGAGAGCTCTCCCCCTCTTGATTTTTACGCCTTGATTACGCCATCCTCGGAGAGCGGCAGCCATCCCCGCCGCTTTCCGAGGTCGTCGTGCCCGTCCCTGCTTTCGCCCCCGAGAGCCCGCACGCTTCCGGCTCCGCCCGCGCGGCCGGGGAGCTCCTCCGCCGCCTCGCTCCCCATCCGCTCGCGGGTCAGCTCGGAACCGGCGCCGCACTCGTCCGCGCCCGGCATGCGGTGCCCGCTCCCGAGCGGTGGCCGAGCGGCCTGCCGGCCCTCGACCGGCTCCTCGGCGGGGGGCTCCTCCCCGGCGAGCTGGTGGAGTGGGTGGGCCGGCGCTCGAGCGGCCGCTGGGCGGCGCTCCTCTCCCTGCTGGCCGCCGTCACCGCCCGTGGCGAAGGGGCGGTGCTGGTCGACGGGGCTGACGCCCTCGAGCCGGCCGACGCGCGGGCGGCGGGGATCGCTCTCCCCCGCCTCCTCTGGACCCGCTGCGCGACCCTCCGGGAGGCCCTCGCCGCCACCGGGATCGCGCTCGCCGGCGGCTGGCCGCTCGTCGCGCTCGACCTGGGCGACGGCCCGCTCCCGGCGGCGGCGGCCGGTGAGGCCACCTGGCAGCGGCTCGCCCGCACCGCCCGAAGCGCCGGTACCACCCTCGTCGTCTCCTCTCCCCGCCGGGTGACCGGCGCCGCGGCCGCCGCGGTGCTGCGCAGCGAGGGGCGCGGCGCCCGCTGGCTCGCCCCGCCCCTGCTCGCCGGCCTGAGCGGCGAGCTGATCCTCGAACGCTCCCGCCGCGGGGAGCGGGAACGGGACGGCGCCCGGGAGCGCCTCCGGCTCGCCGTCCCGCTGGAAGGTGCCCTGGAAGGTGCCAGCCGAGTTGCCGACGACCCGCCGGAAGGTGCCAGGCGAGTTGCGAACCCCGGGGAGGGGCCCCTCCCCGCCCTCCGGGCCGCCGCCTCCTGAGGGAAGCGGATGCCCCGCCTCGCCTGCCTCTGCGTGCCGCTCTTTCCGCTCGCCGCGCGGCTGCGCAGCGAGCCCGAGCTGCGCCACGAGGCGGTGGCGGTGGTCGAGGGGCAGGGGGACCAGGCCCGGATCGTCGCGGCCAGCCGCCGGGCCCGCCAGGGCGGGGTGCGGCGTGGCATGACCCTCTCCCAGGCCCGCGCCCTCCTCTCCGGCCTCGTCGCCCGCGGCCGGGATGCGGAGGGGGAGCGCGCGGCCCGGGAGGCGCTCCTGGAGGTCGCCGAACGCTTCTCGCCGCGGGTCGAGGATGGCGGCGACGGCACGGTCTGGGCCGACCTCGGCAGCCTCCCCTCCCCCGGCGGCCATCCGGAAGAGGAGGAGCGGACCCTCGCCGTCGCCCTCGCCGCCGCCGCCGAACGGATCGGCCTGCCGGCGCGGGTGGGGATCGCCGGCAGCCGGCTCACCGCCCGCCTCGCCGCGCTGGCGCCCGGCTCCCCCACGGTGGTCCCCCCCGGCGGGGACGCCGCCTTCCTCGCCCCGCTGCCGCTCGCCCGGCTCGCCCCCGAGCTCGGTCTTGGCGCGCAGCTCGCGCGCTGGGGACTCGCCGCCATCGGTGATTTCGCCGCCCTGCCGGCCGCCGAGGTGGCGGCTCGACTCGGTGAGGCCGGCACCCGGCTCCACCGCCTCGCGCGCGGCCTCGACGAGACCCCGCTCGTCCCCCGCGAACCGCCCTCCGAGCTGCGGGAGGGGCTGGAGCTGGAGTGGCCGCTCGCCGCCCTCGAGCCGTTCCTCTTCGTCGCCCGCACGGCGCTCGAGCGCCTCTGCCAGCGCCTCGAAGGGAGCGGCCTCGGCTGTGCGCGGCTCGGCCTCGCGCTCCGCCTCGAGCCGGAGGGGCACGACGAGCGCGCCCTCGCCCTGCCCGCCCCCACCTGCGAGGCGAAGACGCTCCTCACCCTGGTACGCCTCGACCTCGAGCGCCGCCCCCCCGGCGGCGCGGTCGCCGCCTTCGTCTTTACCGCCTGGCCCGGGACGCCGCGGGCCGCGCAGCTCTCCCTCTTCGGTCCCCCCGATCTCTCCCCGGAGCGGCTGGCGACCACCCTCGCCCGCCTCTTCGCCCTCCTCGGCCCCGGCCGCGTCGGCTCCCCGCACCCCCTCGACGCCCACCGTCCGGAGGGGTTCGCACTCCTCCCCTACACCCCGCCGTCCCCCCCGCCGACCGCGCGCCCGGCCCCTCCGGCCCGCGGCCTGCTCGCCGTGCGCTCCCTGCGTCCGCCGCTCCCGCTCGAAGTCCACACCGCCCCCGACGGCCGCCCCGTCGAGCTCCGCCCCCTGGCCGGCGAGGAGGCGGCCGGACGGCCGCAGCTCGCCGGGCGCGTGCGCATCGCCGCCGGCCCCTGGCAGCTCGAAGAGGGCTGGTGGACCGATCACCCCCTGGGACGCGAGTACTGGGACGTCGAGCTCGCCGGCGGCACCCTCTGCCGCCTCTGCCGCGATCCCGCCACCGGCGCCTGGCACGCCGACGGGATCTACGACTGACTCGATCTCATTCCACGTGGTAGGTTGGAGTTCCTGCTCAGCGTCGTCCATGCGTCCGGAGACCCCACCGTTCTGCCCAACCCTTCGCTGTCGCTGACCCTCTCCCGGAGGTTCCGATGTCCGTCGCCCGCCTGCTCACCGCCTGTCTGCTCCTCTTCGCTGCCACCTCCGCCGCCCTCGCCGCCGACTCCGGTGCCCGCCCCGCCGCGGCGCTCTTCGAGCTCTCGCCGCTCGACGCGGTCGACCTCTACGTGACCGCGCCGTTCGATCTCGACGCGGTGCGGGCCGAGGACGTCCAGCGGCAGGCGGAGGGACTGCCGCCCCGCTTCGCGATCCCCGAACCGGTGCGGATCACCCCGGCCGAGCGCGGCTCCTGGGAGTGGCTCCCCGACGGGCGTCTCGTCTGGCGGCTGCGGGTGGGGGCCCCGGGAGCGGTCTCTCTCAACCTCGGCTTCACCCGCTACCGGATGCCGCCGGGAGGCCGGCTGCTCATCTACTCCGCCGATCAGAAGCACGTGGTGCGGCCGTTCACCGCCGCGGACAACGCGGAGCACGGCGAGCTCTGGACGCCGGTGGTGCCCGGCTGGGATCTCGTGATCGAGCTCCTCCTGCCCGCCGCCGAGGTGGCCGCTCTCGAGCTCGAGCTCGGCTCGGTGAACCAGGGCTACCGCGGCTTCGGGCTCGATCGGGAGCCCGAGTCGGGCTCCTGCAACATGGACGTCGCCTGCCTGACCGCGGAGGCCCCCTGGGCCCAGTGGCGCGAGGTCGCCCGGGCGGTGGGCGTGATCTCCACCGGCGGCAGCACCTTCTGCACCGGCTCGCTGCTCAACAACACCGCCCAGGACAAGAAGATGCTCTTCATGACCGCCTACCACTGCGGTGTCCACGCCAGCAACGCGGCCTCGCTCGTCGTCTACTGGAACTACGAGAACTCCACCTGCCGCGTGCCGGGAAGCGCCCAGAGCGGCCAGGGCGGCAACGGCAGCCTCTCGCAGTTCCACACCGGCGCGTACCTCCGGGCCGAGTACTCCGGCTCGGACTTCACGCTCGTCGAGCTCGCCGGCCCGCCGGTTGCGGCGTTCAACCACTACTGGGCGGGCTGGGATCGCACCCCGTACACCGCCCCCGGCGGCCCCGGCAACGGCGACCACGCCTGCGGCCCCGAACCGGCCGCGCTCTGCGCCGCGATCCACCACCCCAACACCGACGAGAAACGGATCACCTTCGTCGAAACGAACACCGCCACGACCGGCTACAACAACCCGGTCTCGCCGGGGGCGGGCACGCACGTCCACGCCTACTGGGATCCGACCCCGATCTTCCCGCCGAACCCGGGCCAGGCGATCCCGCCCCAGGTGACCGAACCCGGCTCCTCCGGCTCACCGCTCTACAACGCGGCGCGGCGCTTCCTCGGCCAGCTCCACGGCGGCCCCTCCTACTGCGGCGCCACCGGCGAGAGCCTCTCCGACTACTACGGCAGCCTCCCGGTCTCCTGGGACCGGGCGGGTTCGACCCCGGCCACGCGCGCCCGGGATTGGCTCGATCCGCTCGGCCTCGCCCCGCTGACCCTCGACGGACGTCCCGACTGCAACCCGCCCGCGACGCCGACCGGCCTCACCGCCACCCCGAACGGCGACAACCGGATCGATCTCTCCTGGAGCCCGGCGGCGGGCGCCACGAGCTACCGGGTCCTGCGCAGCGAGGGCACCTGCGCGGCGGCGGGCGCGTTCCTGCCGCTCGCGAGCGGGATCACCGGCACCACGTACAGCGATCTCACCGCCTCGGGTGGCACCTCCTACGCCTACCGGATCGTGGCGGTGGACGACCTGCAGCCGTGTGAATCCCCCGCGAGCGCCTGCGTCGAGGCCGTCACGACCGGGCCCTGCCGCCTGCCGCCGGTCTTCGCCGGGATCGCCACCGCGGTCAACTCGGGCACGGAGAGCTGCGGCATCGACCTCTCCTGGAACTCCGGTACGAGCCGCTGCGGTGGCGGGATCGTCTACAACGTCTACCGCGGCACCGATCCGGAGTTCGTCCCCGGCCCCGGGAACCTCCTCGCGAGCTGCCTGACGACGACCACCTTCCACGACGCGGCGCTCTTCCCGGATACGGCGTACCAGTACGTCGTTCGGGCCGAGGACGGCACCGGGCAGGGAACCGGTCTCTGCGCGAACGGCAACGAGGAGACGAACCTCGTCCACCGCGGCGCCACGCCGACCGGACCCGACGTCGACTTCTTCCACGACGACCTGGAGAGCGGCACCGCCCGCTGGACGACGGACGGCGGCACCAACGACTGGTCGCTCGCGACCGCCGCGAGCCATTCGCCCACCCACAGCTGGTTCGTGCCGGACCCGAACACTTCGGTCGACCGGCGCCTGCGCCTGGCCTCCCCGCTCACCCTGCCGTCCGCGGCGAGCCTCAGGCTCGAGTTCTGGCACCGGTACCAGCTGGAGAACCGCTGGGACGGCGGCGTGCTCGAATGGTCGCTCAACGGCACGAACTGGTATGACATCCTCGCGGGCGGCGGCGGCATACCGGCCGACAACGACCGCCTCGTCGCCGGCGGCTACCCGGCGACGCTCAACAGCTCGGCGAACCCGCTCGGCGGCCGCCCGGCCTGGACCGGTAACAGCAGCACCTTCGTCCGCACCGAGGCCGATCTCACCGATTTCGCCGGCCGTACGGTCACCTTCCGGTGGCGGTTCGGAAGCGACTCCTCGGTCGCGAGCACGGGCTGGTACGTGGACGACGTGCGGCTCTTCTACGGCTCGACCTGCATCCCGGCCGGAGCGCCGCTCTTCCAGGACGGCTTCGAAGGGGGTTCGTTCACGGCCTGGAGCGGCGTCTGGCCGGCGGGCTGAGCCGGCGTCCTACGCCGCCGCCGGGCCCCGCTTCTCGGCGGCGGTCAGCTCCGGGAGCGGGGGCAACGGCTCGCGCAGGCCGGCGAGCAGGCCGCGGAGCTTGGCGGTGACGGCCGCGGTGTTGCGCCGCGGCAGCTCCCGCAGATAGGCCGCCGGCAGCGCCACCGCGCTCCAGGCGAGGAAGCTCGCCCACTGGAGGGGGTTGGCGTACTTGCGCACGAAGATCGCGGTCGAGCGGGCGGTGCGGAAGGTCCGGCCCGGCGTGTAGCCGCCCACCGACGGCGAGACCATGTGCCAGAGCCGGGCGCGGTGGGCGTACCAGCAGGTGAAGCCGGCGCGGCGCATCCGCACGCACCAGTCGGCGTCTTCCACCCCGACGTGGTAGACCGGATCCCAGAGGCCGGTGGCGACCATCGCCTCGCGCCGGATCAGCATGCAGCAGCCGTTGACGTAGGCGACCTCCTCGTCGCGATCCCAGCGGCCCCGGTCGAGCTCCCCCATCCCCCGCTCGCTCGTCACCGCCTCGCGGAAGCGCAGCCGTCCACCCGCCGACCAGAGCCGGGCGCGGTCGGCGTAGTAGAAGGTCTTCGGCCCGACGCAGCCGATCCGGGGGTCGCGTTCGGCGACCGCGAGGAGCTCGGCGACGAGCTGCGGGTCGGCCTCGATGTCGTTGTTGAGCAGCATGAGCCAGTCGAAACCGGCAGCGAGCGCCCAGCGGATCCCGAGGTTGAGCCCGCCGGAGATCCCGAGGTTCGGCTCGGTGCGGATCTGATGGACCTGCGGGAAGGCGGCGACGACCGCCGCCGTCGAGCCGTCGGTCGAGCCGTTGTCGACGTGGACGAGCGTGAGCCCCGGATGCGGGATCCTCGCGAGGCTGCCGAGCGAGAGCAGCGTCAGCTCGCGCCCGTTGTAGTTGAGGACGATCGCGGCGATGCGCGGCAAGGCGGACATCGGCGGGGGGGCCGCGCTCAGCCGGCGAGCAGATGGCGGGCGATGACCAGCCGCTGCATCTCGCTCGTGCCTTCGTAGATCGTGGTCACCCGCACGTCCCGGTAGAGCCGCGCGATCTCGTACTCCTCGGAGAAGCCGTTGCCGCCGTGGATCTGCAGGGCATCGAAGCAGGCCCGGTTCGCCGCCTCCGAGGCGTAGAGCTTCGCCTCCGAGGCGAGCCGCCCCGCCTCCGGGCTGCGCTCGGAGAGCGCCGCCGCGTGCCGGGTGAGGGTGCGGGCCGCGGCGAGCTCGGTGGCCATCCGGGCGAGCGTGAAGCGCACCGCCTGGTGCTCGACGATCGGCACCCCGAACTGCACCCGCTCCCGGGCGTAGGCGAGCGCGAGCTCGAGCGCCCGCTGGTGGATGCCGACCGCCTGCGCGGCGATGCCGAGGCGGGAGTGGTCGAGGGTGGCGAAGGCGATCCGCAGCCCCTGTCCCTCCGCGTCGAGCAGGTGCGAGGCAGGCACCCGGCAGGCGTTGAAGAAGAGCGAGCCGGTCACCGAGGCGCGCAGGCCCATCTTCTCCTCCGGCGCGCCGGCGGCAAAGCCGGGCATCTCGCGGCCGACGACGAAGGCGCTGATCCCCCGCTTGCCCGCCGCCGGATCGGTCCGCGCGAGCACCACGAACCACTTCCCGATGCTGGCGTTCGTGATCCACGCCTTCTGCCCGTCGAGGATCCAGTCGTCGCCGTCGCGCCGGGCCACGGTCTGCATCGCTCCGGCGTCGCTCCCCGACCCCGGCTCGGTGAGGCCGAAGCCGCCGAACTCGGCGCCGGCAGCGAGCTCCGGGAGCACCCGGCGGCGGAGCTCGTCGCTGCCGAAGCGCTGGATCGGCCACTGGCAGACCGAGTTCGTCACGCTCATCGTCACCGCGGTCGAGGGGCAGACCCGCGCCACCTCCTCCACCGCGAGGCAGTAGGTCAGCGGGTCCTGGCCCGCGCCGCCGTACTCCTCGGCGACGAGCATGCCGAGCAGCCCCATCTCCCCCATCTCCCGCAGCACCGCGACCGGCAGCTCGTGGCTGCGGTCCCGCTCGGCGAGCCCCGGGCGCAGCCGCTCCTCGGCGAAGCGGCGCACCTCGGCGCGGAGCAGCTCCTGCTCCTCGGTGAGCGCGAAGTCGAGTCCGGATCCGGGAGGCATCGCCGCGCCCTCTCAGGCCCGGAGGATCTGCTCGGCGATCACGAGCTTCTGGATCTCGCTCGTGCCCTCGTAGATCTCGGTGATGCGGGCGTCGCGGAAGTAGCGCTCGACGTTGTACTCGCGGGTGTAGCCGTAGCCGCCGTGGATCTGGAGCGCCTTGTTCGTGACCCGCTGCGCGGCCTCCGAGGCGAAGAGCTTCGCCTGCGCCGCCTCGAGCGAGTAGCGCCCTCCCTGCTGCTTCTTCCAGGCCGCCTTCCAGGTCAGCAGCCGGGCGGCGTCGATCTCGACCGCCATGTCGGCGAGGTAGAACTGGATCGTCTGGAACTCGGCGATCGCGCGGCCGAACTGCTGGCGTTCGCGCGCGTAGCGGCGCGCCTCCTCGAACGCCCCCCGGGCGATGCCGACCGCCTGCGCGGCGATCCCGATCCGGCCGCCGTCGAGCGTCGCCATCGCGATCCGGAAGCCCTGCCCCTCGTCGCCGAGCCGGTAGCGGGCGGGCACCCGGAGGTTCTCGAAGAAGAGCTCGGTGGTGCCGGAGGCCTGCACGCCGAGCTTGTACTGATGCCCGCCGCGGGTCAGGCCGGGGGTGTCCATCGGCACCAGGAAGGCGGTGATCCCCTTGTGGCCGCGGCTGAGATCGACCGAGGCGAAGACGATCGCCACGTCGGCCGCGAGCCCGTTGGTGATGAAGACCTTGCTGCCGTCGAGCAGGTAGTCGTCGCCGTCGCGCCGGGCCGTGGTGCGGAGCGCCGCGGCGTCGCTCCCGGCGTCCGGCTCGGTGAGGGCGAAGCAGCCGATCTTCTCGCCGGCGGCGAGCGGGGTGAGGAACTCCCGCTTCTGCTCCTCGGTGCCGAAGGCGAGGATCGGATCGCAGACGAGCGAATTGTTCACCGAGAGGATCACCCCGCTCGAGGCGCAGGCGCGGCTGATCTCCTCGATCACGAGGCAGTAGGAGACGACGTCCATCCCCGCCCCGCCGTACTGCTCCGGAACCGCCACCCCGGTGAGCCCGAGCTCGGCCGCCCGGGCGAAGAACTCGCGCGGGAAGACCCCGCTCTCGTCGATCTCCTTCGCCCGCGGCGCCACCACCTCGGCCGCGAAACGGCGCACCGTGTCCTGCAGGAGAAGCTGCTCTTCGCTGAGCTCGATCCGCATCGCTGGGCCTTCCCTTCCGTTCTGGCCGCCGGGCCGTCAGGTATCGGCGGGCATGGTAGCAACGCCCCTTCCCGAGGGTCAACGAAGCGCCGCGCCGCCGCGGCCCGCCCTTCTCGCCGCCGCGCGCTTCTGCCAGAATCCGCGCCATGAGCACCGAGAGACTCTCCTACCTCCCGATCGAGATCCGCAGCTATCTCCCCACCGGCTGGGGGCTGGTCGCAGGGACCGAGCCCCGCTGGGACGAGCGCAAGGAGACCTGGACCGCCGCGGTCTACGACCTCGCGGACAACGAGTGGACGGTGCGGGTGACGGAGGCGGCCGTCGGCAAGCAGGGGCGGCTGCCGGCGCTC
>Ga0209506_1000071_pt1 | contig 134606 bp, 84 predicted proteins | sample AD_JPNHG2_MetaG_FD_184409 | JGI IMG/M metagenome (GOLD analysis project Ga0209506, IMG submission 184409) | Active sludge microbial communities of municipal wastewater-treating anaerobic digesters from Japan - AD_JPNHG2_MetaG (SPAdes) (version 2) | ecosystem: Engineered > Bioreactor > Anaerobic...
GGCACCGCACCCACCGTCCGCACCAACTCCGCCCCGGCCATCTTGCCCGCAAAAGCAGGGACCCAGCAAGCGTCCATCACCACGCCACCTGGCAATTCCGCAGAAGGCTCATCCGCTTCATCCGCCGCCCCACCCGTTACGTGCATGGACAAATTGTTCTCGCCCTCAACCTCGCGATCCGGTGCGCAGTAAGTCCCTGCCAACAAAAGCCTTAAAAGAAGCAGAACCCCCAGCACAGAAAGTATGGACACAAGAATACCGCAACAGCCCAAGCCGGCCATCAGCCCGACCAAAACCATCGCGGCAGCACTCATCTCCACCTCCATTCAAATTGTCAGTACATACGCACTATCCTACATATTAGACGCACTCCAAACAAAAATATTGCAACCTTTTCCAGAAAAATCGTCAAAAATTTTCGCTCAGCCTGCCGCCGCCTAAATGCTGGCGATATTCAGATTCCGCGCAGCCGCCGTCTCGTCCAATCGTCCCACCGGTGTCGTCACGGGGGCCGCCTTGATTTCCTCCGGCCGCGTCTCCGCAAGTTTGGCGATCTCGATCATCGCATCAATGAAGGCGTCCAATGTCTCCTTGCTCTCGGTCTCCGTCGGCTCGATCATCAGCGCCTCCTTGACCGTCGTCGGAAAGTACATCGTCGGCGGATGAAAACCGCGGTCGATCAGCGCCTTGGCTACGTCGATCGCATGAACACCGTTGGCGGCCTGCCGAACCGCCGAAAACACACACTCATGCTTGCAAATCTGCGGATAAGGCAGATGATAGTACGCCTTGAGCCGCTCCCTCACATAGTTGGCGCTCAGAACCGCATTCTCCGCCACGCGCACCAGCCCCTCGCGCCCCAACATCAGAATGTACACATAGGCCCGCAGAATGATGCCGAAATTGCCGTAAAACGGCGCCACATAGCCGATCGAATTCGGCCGGTCGTACTCCAGGGCATAAGTCCCGTCATCTCGCTTGACAACCCTTGCAACCGGCAGGAATTCCACCAGTTTCTCCACCACCCCCACCGGCCCCGCGCCCGGCCCACCGGACCCATGCGGTGTCGCAAACGTCTTGTGAAGATTGAGATGAACGATATCGAAGCCCAGGTCCGCCGGCTTGACCTTGCCCACGATGGCATTCAGATTCGCCCCGTCATAATACGTCAGGCCATCCACCGAATGAATCAGATCACAGATCTGCTTTACGTTCGGATTAAACAACCCCAACGTATTCGGGCATGTCAGCATCAGCCCCGCCACCTTGTCGGTGAGCATTTTCTTCAGCGCCTGCACATCCATCCCGCCATTTTCGTCGCTGGGCACCGACTCCGCCGTATATCCCGCAATCGCCGCACTGGCCGGGTTTGTCCCGTGCGCACTATCCGGAATGAGCACGGTCGTTTTCTCGTTGCGCCGCTGGCGGTGATAAGCCGCCATCATCATGATCCCCGTCAGCTCCCCGTGCGCGCCCGCCAATGGCTGCATCGTAAAGGCCGCCATGCCGGTGATCTCGCACAGCAGCCGCTCCATCTCGCAGAGCACCTCCAGCGCTCCCTGCGTCAGAATGCCCCCCATCCGCAACTGCGGCAGCAGCGGATGCAGATGCGCAAAACCCGGGTACGAAGCGATCCGCTCGGCAACCTTGGGGTTGTACTTCATCGTGCACGATCCCAACGGATACAAATTCGTGTCCACGCCGAAGTTCCGCCGCGAAAGCTCCGTGAAATGCCGCACCACGTCCAGCTCGCTCAATTCCGGCAGTTCGGCCGGACGCTGCCGCAAATACGACCGCCGCAGATGAATTGACGTCGGCACATCCGACGCCGCCACCTTCACACCCTGCCGCCCGGCAACCGACTTTTCAAACATCAGCTTCATAGCGCACCCGGAAATCCCTTGTACGAAAACCTGCAAATGGAAAATCGAAAACAGAAAATCACAGCGCCGCCTCCAGCGCCTCGGCCAACATGCCGATCTCCTCCCTGGTCCGCTTCTCCGTGACGGCGATTAGAATCGCGTTATCCATCCCGCGATAATAACGGCTCAGCGGAAAACCCGCCGCAAAGCCCTTTTCGATAAGCCGCCCGATCACATCCGCCGCTTCGCACGGCAGTTCCAGCACCATCTCGTTGAAGAACCATTTCGTGCGGAAGTACGGCCGAACGCCCTTGATTGCGGTGAGCTTCTCGAATGCGTAACTGGCCTTGTCGGCGCACAACTGGGCCGTTTCGCGCAGCCCCTCGCGCCCCAGAAGCGCCAAATACACCAGGGCCGTCAATGCACACAGCGCCTCATTGGTACACACGTTGGAAGTCGCTTTATCCCGCCGGATATGCTGCTCCCGCGCTTGCAGTGTCAGCACAAAACCGCGCCGGCCCTGTGAATCGGTCGTCTCGCCGACGATCCGCCCCGGCATCTTGCGGACGTATTCCTTGCGTGTCGCCATAAAACCGAGGTACGGCCCGCCAAACGACATCGGCAGCCCCAGCGACTGCCCCTCGCCCGTCACTATATCCGCCCCCATAGCTCCAGGCGTCTTAAGAATTCCCAGAGAAATCGGATAACACGAGCAGATCAGCAGCGCCCCCTTCGCGTGCGCCGCCTCCGCCAGATCAGTATAATCGTCGATCAGCCCGAAGAAATTCGGATTTTGAACAATCACCCCTGCCGTCTTGTCGTCCAGCAGTTTGAGAATCGCCTCGCGATTTGCCTGCCCGTCAGCGTTCTGCGTCTCCACCAACTCGATCTTCAGGTTCCGCGTGTATGACTGAATCATCACACGATAGATCGGATTTACGGAATCGTCGATAATGATCTTGCTGCGATCGGTTACGCGAAGCGCCATCATCATGGCTTCGTAAAGCGCGGTTCCGCCGTCGTACAGCGATGCATTTGCGGCCTCCATATCCGTCAAACGGCAAATCGCGGATTGGTATTCATATATTGCCTGCAGCGTCCCCTGGGAAATCTCCGGCTGATACGGCGTGTAGGCGGTGTAGAACTCCGACCGGCTCGTGATCGCGCTTACGGCGGCCGGAATGAAATGATCGTAGAACCCGCCGCCGAGAAAACACGTCAGGTGGATGGAATTCTTGCCGGCCAGTTCGGCCAGTCGCGCCCGTACCTCCTGTTCGCTCATCCCTGACGGTATATTCAACGGCCCGCAGCGCAGCGACGGATCAATGTCGCTGAACAGGTCCTCCTCCGTCAGCCCGATCGCGCTGAGCATCTCCTTGCGCTGCTGTTCCGTATTGGCTATAAAAGGCACAATCGACCTCCCGTAAACAAGGCACTATTCTTCCTGTGTTTCCACGAATTTCTTGTACGCGTCGGCATCCATCAGGATTTCATACTCGTCCAGGCCGGCCACCTCAATCTTCGCCAGCCAGCCGGCCCCGTATGCGTCGCGCTTGAGCACATCCGGATCGGCCGGAACCGCATCGTTGACGGCCGTCACCTTGCCGCTTACCGGCGCATAGATATCCGCGGCCGCCTTGACCGACTCCACGACGCCGAAGGCCTGCCCCTGGCTCACCTCGGCGCCCACCGACGGCAGTTCCATATACACCACGTCGCCCAACTGCTCGATTGCATGGCTGCTGAGGCCCACCACGACCGTCGACTCACCTTCCAGCCGTGCCCACTCATGTGTCTGCGTAAACCGCAACTCCTGCTCGCTCATTTGATCTCCTTCTATCTGGCCGTTCGTTTTTCGATAATCAGCTATCATTCCGAATACAAAATCGGCACGGCAAATCGCCCCTTGCCGGAATCCAGATTCCGCCGCACCACCTTTGCTGCGACCGCTTTACCCCGGATATCAATATCGACCAATTCGCCCACGCCGATGCGGCTGTTGATGAGGCCAAGCGCGACTGCCCTCATCGCCGATTCCTCGGTCAATTCGACGTGCTCGCACTTATCGATCGTCTTCCAGTACGGGGCCATCGTACCGCTGGTGATGACGCCCGCCGGCCGGCCGTCCTTGAGCACTGTCGCACCCTGTCGCGCTATGCCGCCTCCCAGGATAGCGATTTGCCGAATGCGCCGGGGCAAGACGTCCAACCCCGAGGCGTCACCGGCATCCAGACGCTTCAGCGCGTCATACTGGAGCGCAAGTGCCCGTCGACCCACGAAATCACCCTTGTTCTCATCGAGGCTCACACCAAACCGCGCCAAGGGACATGCAAAGATCGGCATCTGGCGGCCTTGGGGATCGATTCCGTACTCATGCCCGTACAAAGGCAATCCTGCTTCCAGGCGCAGCGTGTCCCTTGCCCCCAGGCCAGCGGGCCGGGCCCCGTTGGCAGCCAGTGCATCCCAGATGTCGCAGGCTGCCCGGGACGGAAACATAAGCTCGAAGCACACAGGCTCCCCTGTGTAACCCGTCCGCCCGATCTGAAAGTCGATCCCGCGTGCCGTGAGCGTGAACAACGCGTTGCGGCCGCCCGGAGGCACATCGAGGCCAAGAAAGGCTGCCAGGACCTCCTCCGAACGCGGCCCCTGCAGCGCTATCATCGCCAGAGGTTCGGACACGTCGGTCATCTCGACGCCCTTGAAGCCGGCCAAGTGCGACTGAAGATGCTCCCAGTCCTTCTCCTTGTTGGCCGCATTGACTACCAGCAGATACTCGCCCTCCGTGAAGCGGTACAGATAGGCGTCGTCCACCGCACCGCCGGCTTCGTTGGCGATAATTGTATACTGACTTTCGCCCACGGCTAACTTGGCTGCATCGTTCGTAAGCACGCGCTGCAGAAAGGCCAACGCATCAGGCCCGCGAATGACCAGGCGTCCCATATGCGACACATCAAACACGCTGGCGTGCTTGCGTGTCCACAGATGCTCGGCCACAATGCCATGCTGATACTGCACCGGCATCCGCCAGCCGGCAAAGTCCACCATCCGGCCGCCGGCGGCCACATGCCTGTCGAACAAAACCGTTTTGCGGCTCACCGCCATCTCATTGTCCATAAGCTGCCTTCATCTACTGCCGGCCATCACGGCCGAAGTTCAGAAACCTGTACCTCTAAAACGTTTATGCAGTCCCAAACGCCATGCAAAATGTCCAGGAAACATGACCTGCAAAAGAAGACACAAACATGGAATTTCAGGAATGGTCGTGCAATGAGACTTCCCTTTCCTGCAATTCGGTATCCATCCATGTTTCTTCCCTCCGAAGCAATTGCGGCACCTGCGCCCGAGCCGAGGGACAGGGCGCTGGCCGCCTGCTTCGGCCGATAATTGTACAGCAAGCCGCGCGGCGACTCAATGACAGACCTGAAAAACTTCCGAACAGCCGGCGAGGGCTTCCATCAGCAAAAAAGGGACAGGCCAAATTGCCTGTCCCTTTGAGCTCTGCGTTGCAGATGGCGGTTTTGCGGCCGCCTGTCGCATGTTGACTGGCCTTAGATCTTCATCTCCAGCGGCCCCCAGCCCTTGCGCGGCTCGCGCCAAGCGAGTTCGTTAATCTTCGGATCGTTGATGATCTTGCCGCTCTCGTCCAGTTCGAGCTTCTTGCCGGCACGGGCACACAGATTGCCGAGCTGGATGTTCGCGGTCATGGGGCCGGAATAGCTGAAGTTGGACTGGCTGAACTCACGCGGCTTCTCGCCCCTGCATGCGGCGAAGAACTCTGCGTGATGTCCCGGCGAACGTTCGAGCAGTTGCGGCGGACGGCCGAATTCGCGGCGCTTGGACTCGGGGATCAGATACGGGCTGTCCCAGTAGTCGCCTTCCACCAGCATCTTGCCCTTGGTGCCGATGATCAGATTGCCGGTTCTCGGCAATTGTCGGTTTTCTCTCTTCAATTCTTCCGGCGTCTCCGGCATGCAGGGCTTGCCGTCATTGTCATGCCCCTCATACCAGTAGGTGGTGAAGCCGGGCCGGCCGTCTTTGGCGCGGTAAGTGCTCTTAACGATCATACCGGCGGGCCACTGGTCCTTGACGGGCGCGGTCATGAAGATCGGCTCTGCCGTGGCGGCGTAGCCCGGGTTCATAATCGCGTAGATGCCATCGGTCGTGTGGCACGCCATATCGCCCAAGGCGCCCGACCCGAAATCGACGACACCGCGCCAATTGAATGCATGATAGGCACCTTTCTTATACGGCCGCATTGGGGCCGGTCCGATCCAGGCATCCCAGTCCAGGGTATCCGGCACCGGATCCGATCCTTCCGGACGGTCGCCGCCCTGCGGCCAGATCGGGCGATTGGTCCAAGTGTGGAACTCGCGGACATCGCCGACCGCCCCTGCCTTGATCAGTTCGTAGGCACGCCGCCAGCCATCGGTGCCATGGCCCTGGTTGCCCATCTGTGTGACGACTTTCTTATTCTTTTCGTAAGCGGCGGTGAGAAGCTGCGCCTCGCGAACCGACCAGGTCAGCGGCTTTTCGGTGTAGCAGTGAATGCCCATGGAAACGGCGGTCATCGACGGAGCAAAATGGCTGTGATCCGGCGTTGCCACGAAGACCACGTCAAGCTCTTTGCCATGGTTCTCGAACACCTTGCGCCAATCCTGGTAGCCAACGGCCTGACCCCAGCCTTCCTTGTCGAGGACGCCGCCCCAGCGGGTCTTGTCGACCTCGGCGAAGGCGATACACTGGCATCCCGCCCTGTGGGCCTGTCCGGTGTGGCTGCCGGCCTGCCCGCCCGCAGCGATGAAGCCGACCTGAAGTCTCTCATTCAGTCCCTGAGCCCGGATGAGGCGCGGGACGCCGATCGTACATGCGGCGCCGAAGGCCGCGCTGTTTCTTAAGAACTGACGACGTGTGAATTTCGACATAACTGCTTCCTTAATTACCTGGTGAATAAAACTTAAACCCCTGTTCCGATCCACGGTTGCGCCGCTGCGTTACCAAACCGAGCGGCAATAGCACTAAGTACCTCTACATGTACGCCTTTCCGAATACAACTGAACACCCTGCTATCCATGCCACACATTTTACCAACACGCCGATAAGCAATCAAGTCTTTCGCTACCCGATTGGCGGGCACATCTGTCCCGTCACCTGGCATCCGCGCCGGTAGGGACGACCGCGGCACACGCCCGCCGCAGGAACTCCTCATACGCCCATTGTCCGCTGCCGCCCGTTTGACGGGTGACCACCAGGTCCAGGCTCGGGACGAATGCAACAAGCTGACCGCCGGAGCCGGGCTTATACCGCGCATCAGGCGGAATGTCCTGCCCGCCGCGCTCGCCTCCGCTCTCCAGGCCGGTAACTGCCAGCCGTGCGAGAACGTCTGCGGATTGAGTCCCCACCGCATTTCCGGGCTTCGCACGTCGTGTGTCGCAGCGGCCGTCTCTTCCACGAACCACGCCGGGATCACCTGCCTGTCACCCCACCGTCCGCCGCGCAACATGCAGTACGCGATCCTGGCGAGGTCGCGTGCCGGCATGCCCAGACCGTGGGTCGGGTGCCGGCCGATCCCCTCGCCGCCGCCGAAATACTGAAACCACCAGTGCTCACATCCGATCGGCCTGAAGAGCGCCTCGACCGCGAACCGGTCGTAAGGCTTGCCGGTAACCGTCTCGCAGACCAGCGACGCATGATGCAGGGCATGCGTCGAGTAGCCGCATCCTTTGCCGGGGTCAAAGGCCAGCCTGGCGGTTCGCGGATCGCCCGTGTGTCCCAGCACGTATTCCCATGTGCCGTCGTTCGGCGCGCCCGTCGCCTCCGGGCAGATGCCGGAGGTACGATTGAAGAGCTGCTTCACCGTGATCTTCGCCTTGCGGGGGTCACCGAGAGGCTGCGCCCACGGAATGAAATCAAACGCGGCATCGTCGAAGGTGATCTTCCGCGGCGTCAGACCCTTCCGACTCTGTTCCGATGCAATCGCCAGAACCGTGGCACAGACCGCCTTGGAAACCGATGCCACACACCGCGCATCGGTCCTGGCGCTGTTGCCTCGCTCGACCTCCAGCACGATCCAGCCCCGGCGGATCACCACGGCCGCAAAGTTGCGTTTGTCGCTTTGCAGCAGCCACAGCCTCAGTTCATCCAGGCTGGCCGGATCCATGCCGCCGATAGCGCGAACATCCTCCGGGGTGTGGAGCTTGCGCCGGCCGCCCTGCGATTCCGGCAAGGGGAAATAACCTCCGGAAGGGTCGACCTGCACATCCGCGGCCAGCCCATCGCTTAAGGCCAGACCCGCGGCAATCGTTATCAAGAAGACGAGTTTGAGCCGCAGTATCATAGCTTCCTTCCGGGCGTTCAACATGAACGTCGCTCCGGTGTTCACAGTTTCAATCTTGTCCTGCACACGCCAATGATAGCCAATGTCCGTGCACAAACCGCGATGCCACATCGACGAACGTCGGACTTCAACGTATACTTCTTACAATCGCGCCGGTGCAGACAGAGTCAATCGGCGTACTCCAGCGCGCCGGCATCTCTCCTGCCTTTGGGCCGCCGTCCGGCAAAGTCGCGGAGGAACGGTCCGTCGAACTGCCACGCGTACAATTCCGCGATGTCGGTTTTGGCATCCTTGAGCGTCCCCAAGGATATCCGGAGAAACTCGAATGCGCCTTTCAGACACCGGCCGTCCGGCGTGCCTGCAACGAACAGATCGCCGTCATTGTCGACCGAGGCATCGCCGATCCCCGGGCCGGCGGCGTCTTCCTTTCCGTCGATGTAGATTACAAGCTGCCTGGCCGCGCGATCCGCCTCTGCGATCACGTGATGCCATTGGTCGTCATTGATACTGCGGCTGCTCGACAGTCTTGCCGAGGCGCCGGCCGCCCGAACCTCAAACACCAGCCGTCCCAGACGATCTATATCAAGGCTGTAGCCGCGATCGCCCATCTTGCTGACGACCACGCAGTCCGTCGACATCGTCTTGAAGCAGGCCTCGATACAAAAGTTCGAGTCCCAAACCTGAGGGCTCTTGAAATCGCGGCCCGTAACAGTGCGGTCCTCGCTGCGGCCGGCCTCATCCCACTTGTACCGCATCGGTATGACAAGCGTCTGGTTCAGCTCGCTGTTCGGGCATACCGCGTACTGGTCTGCGCCGTTGAATGTGCACGCGCCTTTCGTCCAGTCCTCCAGCGGCCCTTCCACGTAATTGCTCTTCGTGATGTTCACCCCTCTGAGCGGAAACATCGGCAGCTTGTAGTAACTGTCGCGTACATAATAGTATGGCGTCATGTACCAGTGCTCATCGATGATCTGCGATGGATCATCACCCGCCGGATAAAAGTGCCATTCCCCCACCGTCGCATACAGCGGCCACGGCACGAAACACTTCACCCCCTGGTCAATCGCCGCCGAGCCGTGCGTCGAACTGAAATCCTTCTTTGCAGGGTCATTCAGGACGGACTTTTCCGCAACCACACCGAGTTCATACGCAATCGCCTTTTCCTCCTCCAACACCGCTCGGCACTCTTCGAACGTCCGGTGCCACGCCCCCGATGATTTGAACGCCCCGTACTTGCCTTTGATATTGTGAAACACATTGCCCGTGAAGGCATTCGTCTCCAGTGCATAATCATTCTCGACCCGTCCCGCATCCCGCTCGTTGCCGGCCTCGGGCGTCTTGGCCGGCTGCGTATGCCAGAACACCCAGTCGCCGATGCTGTCCCAGATGTTGCCCAGGAACTTGTTCCGCCCGGCCTGCGGGGCCTGCCGCCGCGTGCCCTTGACGAAATTGTACGCCGTATTGTTGAAGAACGTGTTCTGGTAACTGATAATCTCCTGGAACATCGCCGTCGCCCCGTGCGGGCTTAGTATGTCACTGCTCAATCCCCACCCGATGTTGTTGAAGTAGTAGTTCTTGAACGCACCGTCCAGGTAATACGCCATCCCGAACCGTGCCCCGCCCGGCGTCTTCGACGTCTGATCGGTCAGCCAGTGCCCGTATCGCAAACCGCCCGGATTGCCGCTGACATTGTTGAACACGTAGGCCGGCCCGCCCTGCCACGTCTCGATGTTGCCGCAGTCGTCGCCCGTGCGTATCGAGTTGGTCACCTTGTTCTGGTAGATCAGTATGCGCGTCAGCGGACAATCCCGCACATTGCCGCTGATCTTCGACCCGCGGACGTTAATCCCTGCATGCCAGGAGCGTTCCACCACGTTGCCGGCGATCTCCAGTGTCTCCGCATTGTCGACGTTGATCGCGTTGGCCGCCCCGACCCGTTGCGACCGCAGCCCGGTCTCCTCGAGGTAATTCCGCAGAATCTTCACGTCGAACAGGTGCCCGCCCCTGTCCGGCGTCGTATCCCCCCACAAGAGCCCTTCCTCAATGCTGATCCCGCTGTGATCGGTCCACCGAAACTCGCAATCCCGCACCATTACCCGATCGATGCGGTCGCCCGGCCCCACCGCCTTCATCAGTACGCCGCTGTTGATGTGCTCGAAACGGCAGTTGGCCACCGTAATATCCTCGGCCGCCCCCCACACCCGCACGCTTGCCGGATACACATGCTCCTTCAGCCGGAACTTCTGCGTATACAGCCACGGAAGCTCAGTCAGGTCCCACGTCACGTTGGCAAAACGGAAGGTCAGTCCGCTGACCTCGATATGCTTGTGTCCGGTCAGATCGATCAGCGTCGTCTCCCTCCCCGCCTCAAGCACCGCCTCGTTCGGGTTTCGCCCGCCCGGCAGTATCACATGCAGCCGGCCGCCGCGGCCGCGCTTCTCGAACCAGAACTCCCCCGCGGGATCGTCGAGGTAATGCGGCTTGTCCTCCAGGTAGTAGCGATGATTCCGGCTGATAATCCGCGACGTCGCACTGCCCAGGTACCCTTCGAAGCCCAGCGCACACTTTTCCGCGTCGAACCCCTGCACATACGACGGATACGGCGTCCCGTCCACCCAGCCGAACTCCGCCCAGATGATCGCCCCCATGTACAGGTCCTTCGGCCCGGTGATGTGCCTGGTGTCCCGGCCCATCGCCAGTATCTTTTCGCTCGCCTCGGCCTTCATCGTCAGATTGAAATACGGGTGCCCCGGGTTGTCCCAGCACCACCACTCGCTCTTGACGTCCTCCGGGCCGGACACGGTCCAGTTGGGCATCCGCGCAAGCGGTATCCGTGTGATCTTATCCTCCTTCGATGCACCGGCTCTTGCCGCCTCCACAAGCCACAGCGTCCGCGGCGCAAAGTCCAGGTCAATAAACCAGACCTTCTCGCGCGCCGGAATGTCCGGGTTGACCGCCCCCTGTGTCCACCCGCCCGTAATCCTGTGGCCGCCCGAAATCACCGCCTCCCCCGCCCCCCACGCAGGATCGCTCGTCAGCCGGATCGGATTACCCTCCTGGCCCGACTCCCGCGCCGTCAATGTCCCGCGATAGTACACCCCGCGTTTGAACACATACGTATGAATCCCCCTGCACGCCCTGGCGTTACCCGACGCCCGCCCGTCCCACGGGTGATGCCTCCACGCCGTGCGCGGAGTCAGGCCGTCGTGCTCATCGCTGCCGGTTTCATAATCGATATACCGAACCGACTCGCCTCGGACAAATTCAAATGCCCGCGGCGTCCACGTGATATCCCCCTTCGGCGAAACTCCCGCATGCGTCTCCTGCCAACTGTACTCCTGTGCCCGGGCCCCCGCTCCGCCGAAAACAGCCACAACCGCCGCAGCAGCAAGAATTCGCATCTTCATCACATCTCCCGCACAAGAACCCCGTCACGTCTCGCCCGTAGTCAACCAGAACGCACGCAGCACACTTAACAGGATCAACGTAGCAAAAATCCACCAGAGAGGCAAGCGCCACACCCATGCCTGCGTGGTTTGCCCGGACCGCAACCAGAGCGTCCGCACGCGCACGAGAACGCTCTGCGCTGCGCAATGGTCCTTCCCGACAGCGCGGCGCTGCAGTGCAGAAGTTGTCGGGAAGAATTCGCAGAAGACCATGAACGCGGCCCCCCAAATGACGCCGCGTCAAAACAATACCGGAGAGGGCGGGATTCGAACCCGCGGTAGAGACAAGCCCTACACAGCCTTTCCAAGGCTGCTCCTTAAGCCACTCGGACACCTCTCCTGCTGACCGGCCCTCGAGCACCGCTGCTATATCGGCACACTTGCCGAAGCGCTCCACACCGAAACGGCCGCCACAAGCCATCAAAGAATACCGACTCGCCCGCAACTTGCAAGCCGAAAAGCACCAAAACATCGCCAAACCGCATGCAGACAGTCTTGCCTCGCAGCGGACGTCTATGATAGAATAGCAGTACTTGAGCGAGGAAACTATGCGAAAGAATACATTTTCGACCATCTGCCTGAGCACGCTGGTTTCGGCCCTGCTCAGCGGCAGCTGCTCCTGTGCCCAGACCGTCAGCCCAACAGTCTTCAACGGCATGAGTGACGCCTCCGCCGGCGCGTTTCTGTCCGACGAGCGTTTCGTCGTCGCCGACGACGAAAACAACATCTTAAAGATCTACAACCTGTCCGATCCCAGCCGCCCTGCGGCACTTCATGATCTCTCGGCCTTCCTCCGCACCACCTTTGACAGTCCCGAAGCCGATATCGAAGGCGCCGCCCGAGTAGGCGACCGCATCTACTGGATCACCTCCCACGGCCGCAACAAGGACGGCAAGGAACGCCCGAACCGCTACCGCTTCTTCGCAACCGACATCCGCAACACCGCCGGCGGCATCACCATCGCCCCCGCCGGCCGACCCTGCCAGGAAATGGTGCCCGCTCTGCTCCAAGCATCGTTTGCCCGCGACCTGGGCCTCGATGACGCCACCCAACTCGGCAAGGACCTTAAAAAGAAGCAGCGAGAAAGACTTGCCCCCAAAGAAGAAGGCCTCAACATCGAGGCCCTGGCCGCCTCACCCGACGGCCAAACGCTCTACATCGGCCTGCGAAACCCCCGGCCCGATCACCCACTGACCGGCCGCCCGCAGGCAATTATAATCCCGCTGACGAATCCGCGCGACGTAATCGATAAGGCCGCCCGACCCCGGTTCGGCGAGCCGATCCTCTGGGACCTCGGCGGCCACGGCCTTCGCAGCATGGACTACTCGCCGGCGCACAAGGCATTTTTCCTGATCGCCGGCCCTCACAACGAAGGCAGCGGCTGCACCCTCTACCGCTGGTCCGGCGACCGCGACCAGGCGCCCACTCCGCTTCAAACCTTTACCAAAGACGGTTTTACCCCCGAGGCCCTCATTCCCACCGCCGACGGCCGCCTGTTTCTGCTCAGTGACGACGGCAGCCGCCTCGTCAAGATAGCGCACCCCGCCGAATGTATCCCCGGCGAACTGGTCGACGCCAACACCTGTCAGAACAAGCACCTCGTCGACCCGTTAAAAAGAACCTTCCACGCCGTCTTCGTCAAGCCCTGAAGCTAAGCACAATTGCTCTACAGCATCGGCCCCACAAACTCGATGTTGTTGCCGTCCGGGTCCTTGACAACCGTCAGGTAAGTCACACCGTCAGCCAACTTCAGCGGCGGTTTGACAATCTTCGCTCCGGCCGCCTTCGCCCGCTCTACCGACGCCTTCATATCCCTCACAAAAATCGTCAGGTAGCTCAACCCCAGGCTGGAGTTGATGTACGTATTGTCCACCTTGGCCCCCACCGGATCGATCTCCATGAGCTTGATCCGCGTCGCCGTCTCCCCCCCGCCCAACACAAACACCCGCACCTTGAACGGCCGGTAATCCGTCAGCCCCGAGTTACCCGCCATCTCCGCCGGCACATCGAACCCCTCCGCCTCCGTGAACCCCAGCGCCTCCGTATAGAATGCCGCCGCCTTCTCGACATCGCTGACAACAATGCCCACATCGATCGTCAGCCGCGAAAACGCCGACCCGGCCGCCGCCTTCTGCTCCGATTCCCCGCAGCCGCCCGCCGTGATCGCAAAGCCAACCGCCAACACGGCCGCCGCACACGCCCGCGATCTCATCCCACACACCATGACCTCATCCTTTCAAACAGAACATATCTGCAACCGAGACAACAGTTTACCAAACCCGAACACCTCGGTCCACGGAATTAACCGCCTCAGTCCACCCGCCGCCGCAGCGTAATTACCGTGATTTCCGGCGGACAGAAAAACCGCACCGCCACGCCGCTGGCCCCCGATCCCCGCGACGTATACCCCACCATGCGCCCATACCGCCACTTGCCCCGCAGCATCCTCCGCGGCACCGTCGCACACGTCACCACCGCTACGCCCCCCGGCAGACACACCTGCCCCCCATGCGTATGCCCCGCCAGATACAGCGCATATCCCGCCTCGGCCGCATGCCGGTACATCTCCGGCGAATGACACACAAAAACCTTGAACGCGCCCGCCGGCATCCCCTCCTCCGCCGCCGCAACGTCGGCCGATTCATAATAATGGCAGTCATCCAACCCCACCAGGCACAATCGCCCCCCGTCCCGCTCCAGACACACATGCTCATTGACCAGCATGTGTACGCCGCACTCCTCCAACATCCGCCCTATCGCATACCGGTCATGATTGCCCAACACCCCGTAAACCGGCGACCGCCTCACCAGCGCCTCGGCCAGTTCCTTCATCCGCAGATACGCCATCCCGCTTTCCTGCCGGTAGCCGAAGTTGTAATCGCCGCCCAGAATGCAGAAGTCATATGTCACCGACTCGGCCAACCGCCGTATCGTATCACCTAATGCCGGAAACTCGTCTATATGCGTGTCCGTCACGAAAAGAATCCGCAGACCGTCGAACCCCGCCGGCAAATCAGCAAACGCGAATTCCTCCGACCGCAATTCAACGGCCGCCGCATTCCGCCACCCGCGACGCCTCAGCCCCGCCGCCCGCACCATCGCCTTGAACACGCCTTCCAGCCACGGCATATTCTCAAAATGCAGCCACCCCCGCCGCCCGCGGCGAATTCGATGCACACGCCGCTTACTCTCCACAAGCTGCCGTTTCTCACTGATCGCCCGCATAAGCTCTCCCAAAAAGATCGCCATGCTAACAGGCCCCCGCCCTGCAATCAACGCACATGTCCGGCGCGTTTTTGTGAAAATCGAGAATCCCCACTCACAACCAGACTTTACCGGTTGATTGCGCCGGCCAGAAGAGAGAGATACTTGCCATATCGCAAGAAGTACATGCAGAAGAGCAGACAAGCAGGCGTATGCGATCATGCGGAAAATATGTGCAAATAGGACATCTTGGGCAATTGATGATAATTGCTGCAATGAAGACCTTGCGAGGCGTACTGTGAAGACCTCTTTCGTGCTGATTCGTGTGCATTAGTGGCTTTAATTGATTACGCTTGCACAGCGTTATCTGCATTCGTGGCTTCTGTTTGCAGCCCGCCAGCATGAATCAGCGTCAGGAGCGTTCAATTTTCTGATGCAGCAGCATCGCCGGTGTTGCCAGTTCGTGATTTACGAAGCTCCGCTCTGGCGTCCATTGCCGTTTTGTGGTTTGATACTTGGAATCTGTTTCGTATTTCGAAATTCGAATTTGGAATTTGTCTGCGACAAAAGAGGGCACATCGCAATGTCCGCCCGGATTACCGTCATTGCTGAATATAATTTGATTCGTGTGCATCAGCGGCTTTGGTTGCGCCTGCACTGCGCCATGTGCATTGGTGGCTTCGGCTTGCAGCCCACCTGTCTGAATCAGTGTGATCAGTGTAATCCGCGTCTAAATTGGCCGCATGACCCCCCTACCGCATCGACGGCGGCTTCTCATTGAAGTTGAAGAACTCATGAATGTTCTCGTACCTGTTCACGTGATCGAGAATGTCCTTGTCCGTGTACCCCCGCAAATAGTAATCGAGGTACGGCACCGCCGTGTCATGCTCCACCTTGACATTATCCCTCTTGGCATACATGACACCGCGGTGCAGCGTCCCCCCGAAATGCTCCAATGACTTGCACGAACTGTGAAACAGCCTGGCATACTTCACGTCCGTGGGCTTGATTCTGCCTTCGCCGCCATAGCAGATCACACGCCCCAGCCCCGAACTCGATTTGATATGCGGCTTGTACAGGAACGTGTTATCCGTGTAAATTTCGCCGCTGGAGCCCTTCAGGATAATTGCATCGGCAATCACCTGCCCATCGGCGTCGTCGTTCAGTTCCACCACCGCCGGCCCCTTGTTGAAGTAGAACGAGCCCAACCAGTGCCGGCCTGATCCCGACCTCTGATTGGCCCGCACCACGGTGTAGCCGTTGGCATGGCGGATCGTGTACTTGGCGTTGCTCGCATTGCTCGACAGAGCCGGCCAGGTTGCCGCCACCTGGTATTGACCCGCCGAGTTGACAACGATCGTCCACTTCGCCACCTTGCTGCCGGACCCTCGCCACTGCACCTGGTAATTGGGGCCGGTATACCCCGTTCCCGCATTTCGAATCACCCAGTCCCCGTTGCACTCGAAGCGGTTGTACTGCGTGTCGGTGTTCCGGATGAAATACTGAGGATGCTTCGCCGGATCGGGCTTGGCCCCTGTGGCGCTATACCATGCGGGCACGCCGATACCCGGAAACCGCTGCACGTAACTCCCGTCGGCCCACTCGATTCTGTAGTGTGTCGGGTCGCCCGGAATCTGGTACGTCAGGTAGTAATTATACGGCGGATTGCCGCGCGAGTCTCCGAAGTCGTACGGCGCCAGCGCACTTCGCCCGTCCTTGAACCTTGGCCTCCAGTTCGGATAGGCCGCCTCGTACATGACATTCTCCGCCGTCGCAGCAATGAATTCGGTGCCGTACCGCACGAACCGATCGTCATCCACATACCGGATTTCATCAACTTTTTGCGACCACAGTTCCGCCGCGTTGACAAACACCATCCCGAAACCGAAATTCGCGTGCCCCACAAGCACAACGTGCGCATTCTCTTCCTTGAGAGCCTTCACTGCTCCCGCGACAGTTTGTATCTTCCGCAGCGTATAAGTCATGTTCGAATTGGACGGCTTATACTGCCAGCCGTAGCTGGTCTCGGTGGCCCCTAATTTCCACATTACCCCCTTGAGGTCGGTGAGGAAGTAGTTGTTCCCCGCGTAGCCGTCCACCAGGTAAATCGTCTCGTGTGTCGTCGGCTTGATATCAATATAGTCCAGCCGCTTCTTTGTGGCCGTCCCCCCCGGCCCGGTCACCGTCAGTTTCACCGTGTACAGCCCGCCTTTCGTATACGTATGCGATGGGTTTCGCTGACTGCTCGTTTGTCCGTCGCCGAAATCCCACCGCCACTGCGATATGTCGCCCGTCGACTGGTCTCGAAACTGTACACTGAACGGTGCACCACCCCGGAATCGCTCCGCATAGAAGTTTACCTTGGGTGGACTGCTTCCTCCGCTGCTGCCTCCCCCGCCGCTTCCTCCGCTGCTGCTTCCCCCGCCGCTGCTGCCGCCACCCTTCAGCGACGTTGTCACCCATCCCCATTGCCCCGCCTCATCCTGTACGGCAAACGCAATCTCGTGCGTCCCCGCCGACAGCGACTTGGTCGAAAAGCTCGCCGAATTGCTCAGCACCCCGTCAATGCTTGATATCCAGTAGTACTGAACGATTTTCCCCTCCAGGTCGTCCCCTGAACCTGAAAACGAAACCGTCTGCCCCACCGCAGGCGCCTGGGGACTGATCGATTTGATGTGCGCAATCGGCTTGGCGTCCCCCGTATGCCTGCGAAACCACACGGCATCGGCACACGTGCTCACTGTCGCCCCGTACGCCGCCTTCACAGTCACGCTGCCGCTGCTGCCGAACTCGTACATCCCCAGGCTGTTCCACTGCCCCGCTCCCGCCTGCTGATTGATCACCACCGCCTCCGTCCCGCTGGCGCATACGATCGCCACGTTCACCACGGATGCCCGCGAAGACCACCCGGACCACCACATCAGCACCTCATAGGTCCCCGACGGCTGACCTGTAAACGCCCAAGTGTATGTCGCCCCGTCGCGAGCCCATAAACTGTTTTTCCCATATGGCTTTGTCCCGCTTGAGACCTCCCACGTTCCGCTTGACCACGTGCCCCTGTCACCGTTATCCAAAATGATGTCTGCCTGTGCTGCAAGACCCATCATGCCGCACACCGCGGCCGCTAAGGCGATAATGCACCCACCACTGTTTCCAGTCTTCATTCTTCGTTCTCCGCTAAAACAACCCATGATTTCACACAATGTAAGGGCGGCAGCCCTGCCCGACTGCCGCCCCAACGCCCCGCCTAAAAGCGGAGAATCCGGGATAGATTGCCCGGTTGATCACAGTAATTGAGGGGGTGTTGACGGTATGACATGGGATGAGAAGCGCAAAAACCGGGCATGAACCCGAAGGCGGCCGCACCTTGCCGTCGGAACCCGGCAAATGGCTGCCATTCGGCCTCACCCGCCCCCCAGAACACGGCAGAACCCCGACTGCCGCACGCAGAATCTCTCCCTTCCTGTGCATAAGGCACTCCCCGTCCTGGCAAAACACCGTCACACCCCTAACGAACCCCCCCTGCGCACCGACACCACCAACCACTTCACCGCATTTCACCCCGTCAGCACACAAAGCCGGCTCCATCCGGAACTCTAATATTGCTTAACTCAAAAAGGCGCGGAGTCAATTAGCCCTTGCGGAAAAAGCTTATCGGGCGAAGCGAGGATGCGTATTAGCAAACGGCGATTTCGAGTAGGTACTTTTCGACTGCGGGCTTTTCGAAAACGCATTCTTTAAACAACACGGCGTTGCTTTTTGATTTCGCCGATTGTATGTTGTTGTGTTTGCATGACTTCGAAGAAAGTACATATCAAGTGTTTTGGCTGCCAGATGAACAAACTCGATTCGTCGCTGGTGGCTTCTGCGCTTCGCGAAGCGGGTTTCGAGCTGGTCGAAAAGGCGGTCGAGGCGGATGCGGTGGTGATCAACACGTGTTCGGTGCGCCAGCATGCGGAGGATCGCGTTTTTTCGCACCTGGGGCACTTGAAGCATATGAAGAAAACCCGCCCGGAGCTTGTGGTTGCGGTGATGGGGTGCATGGCGCAGCGGTTGGGGGAGGCGTTATTGGCCCACGAGGCGGTGGATATGGTGGTCGGGCCGCACCAGATTGCCCAGATTCCCGGCATGCTGGTGAATGCGGTAGAAGCGCGGGGATGTGCGGTGAAAGCGCAGGGTTTTGGGGCCAAAGGAGGAGATTGCGCGGCGAAAGGGGGAGATTTTGCGCCGCAGATCGCCATTACAGGGGATATTCGCAGGCCCGACGATGCAGATGCGGCCGAAGCGCTGGATCTGTTCGAGGTTGAGCATGATTCCGACGCCAATCACATCAAGTCGCAGGCCTTTGTCCGGGTAATGCGGGGATGTGACAATTTCTGCACGTATTGTGTGGTGCCTTACGTCCGCGGGCCGGAGATGTCGCGTCCTCCGTGGGCGATTGTTGAGCAGGTGCGGAAATTGGCGGAGAAAGGCATACAACAGGTGACACTGTTGGGACAGTGCGTAAGTTCCTACCGTTCTTGTGCGGGAGAACGCACGTATTTGCTGGCGGATCTGCTGGAAATGGCGGCCAATGTCGAGGGAATCCGGTGGGTGCGTTTTGTGACCAGTCACCCGGCCAAATTCGACGATTCGATTCTGGAGGCAATGGCTCGGCTCCCCAAGGTGTGTCCGTATCTGCACATTCCGGCTCAAAGCGGTTCGGATCGGATCCTTGCGGCGATGAACCGGCGATATACCGCGGGGCAATATCTGGATCTGTTGGCGCGGGCGCGGGCGACCGTGCCGGATATTGCGATTGCGGGGGACTTTATTGTCGGATTTCCGGGCGAGACGGAGGAGGACTTCGAGGCGACGAAGGCGCTCGTTCGGGCGGCCTGCTACAAGAACATTTTCGTGTTCAAGTATTCGCCGCGGCCGGGCACGCGGGCCGAGCAGAAGCTGGCTGACTCGGTGCCGTTAGAGGTCAAGCAGCGACGCAACCAGGAACTTCTGGCCCTGCAGGATGAGATCGCCGCGGAGGCCAACCGGCGGTTTGCAGGCCGCGTCGTCGAGGTGCTCGTGGAGGGGCCGAGCAAGAAGGCCCATGTGAACAAGGCCGATGAGGCCGGGCATCCGCAGCTTGTCGGGCGGACCGCGACGGATTACATCGTCGTCTTCAACGGGCCGGAGTCGCTGACGGGCCAGTTCGCACAAGTCCGCATCGAGCAAACCTCGGCCCTGACGCTGTTCGGCAAGTTGGCCTGAACGGGGCGGCTTATACATCTTTCTACAAAACACTGATTACACTGACTTCGCTGATTCAGTTGGTTCGATCAAAGCAGCCTGCCCACTTGGCGTGTTGGTGTTTCCTTGACACGTTAACCGATGTTGAGTACCTTGCTAAGCAGTTGGACGTGGAAACGGTGTCTGACCCTTTTGTTTGCTCGTGAGACTGGCAGGACGTCTGTATGCTTGCAAATGTGATCTTCCCCTTCATGATTCTGCTGGCCGGGCCGATCTGGGTGATGCTGGCGGTCATCACGTGCTGCATGGTTGTCGAGACAGCCGTATGCTCCCGGGGCTTGCACCTGGCGCGTGACAGAATCGTGTGGCGCGTGGTTTTGGCGAATCTGGTGTCTGCAACGCTTGGCGGTTTTATTGCGTTTGTTGCGGCAGCAATGCTCAGTCCGATGATCGCGGATCCGAAAGACCTGATCGACTACTGCCGGTCATTCGTGCTTGTTGCGGCCGTCTGCTACTTTCTCTTCTTTGTCATCACTGTCTTCCTGGAGCAGTGGATTATTGCCATCGGCCTCATGAAGACTGACAAAGGCATTCCACGCGGTCGCATCCTGCGCGTGGTTCTGCTGGCGAATCTCCTTAGCTATCTGGTGGCGGTGCCTGTGCATTACCATTATAACAGGCCGCACCGGATCCTCAGGAGCATTTCAGAGGATGTGTCATGGGTCGAGACGCCAACGTCGCGAGTCTTCTACGTGGACGATCAAGGATTGCACGCCATCTCTTCGGACGGCTCGGACCGGCAGGTGATGGCCTCCGGGCCGGTGGAACATTACTTGATTTCGGCGGATTTGAAACATTGCGTGTTTTGGACTGATGGACGTGAAGTCTTCTACTGCGATCAGGATGCGGGGCGGCAAGTCAAAATCTGGGAATCGGAGAGAACGGGCGACGATTTGATTGGCTGGTCTTATCGGGGCAAGCTGTCAACGGCCAAACTCACGGCCATAAGTCGGAATGGTCAATGGGTCGCATGGTGTATTCCGTATGGGCAAGGAGAACCCGACTTCTGGAGGGTCTACGCATTTGACACGTTAAGCGAGACCCTGTTCGAAGAGAACTTCCGGGCATGTGACGTTCAGATTTGCTGGTCGAACAACGACCGGGAGTTCTACATGAACTGTGGAGGACTACCCTACGCAGAGAAGGCGCGAGGTATTTCGGGGTATGTGAGAGGAACCATTGATCGTTCAGAAAAGAGGATTACGCTTGAGAGCATCCCCGCTTTGGATGAAAGCCAGATATGTGACAGCTACGGCAGGATTGGGAGTACGCGCCTTTCGGGAGGGCATATAGATGCAGGATTCGTCGAGGATCAGTGCGGTGAGACGTCTGTCCACGTGTGGCCGTTCGGTCTGAGATGCACCGGCGGCAGTGATTCTGAAACGTTCTATCTGCACGACGGCCATTTCCTCAATCCCTACATGCTAACTTCGTTTAGAGAGGCACTTTTCCTCTCAAACGGCAGAGAGATTGTCTTCGAGGCAAAGGGCGGATTGTACTTGATGGACATATGCAAGAAGAAAGCGGGGAAGCTCATCGAAGGGAGATGCATGGTAGTTCCTACTGATACGTGCAACAAACGCGTTCACTTTCTTAGATAGCAGAAGTACGCGCGCCAGCGGCAGGCGCGGACACGGCCAAGAGTGGCGGAAGGAAAAGGCTCCTGACCCCTGATTAACGGCAGACGCATGAACGCCCACACTAAGAACCAAAGCTGGATCGTTGATCGAGGCGGTCTGATTATCGAAAAGGAAGCCCGGAGCGGCTTGGAAAGCCTCAATGATTGGGAGCGTCTTGTCTATTGCGTGTGGGTCACCGATTACATGCTGCGCAATGCGGGCGACTTCGCCAATGCGGCGGCGATGCATCGAGCGTTTCAGGCCGATGGCAAGCGGCTGGCCAGGCAGTTGTCGCTGCCAGCCACGTGCAAGGCGTTTTCACTTTCGCAGCGCAGGCTTCAGCGGGAGTATTTCGACAGGTTCGAGGAGATTTGTAATGAGATCAGGAGTGCTGAACCAGTCGACGCACCGAATGAGCGCCCCGCATAACCAGTCGTGATGCTGAAGATTGAGCGCGCCACGTGCCGCCAATCGGAGTAACAACATGAGCGAGTATGAGGTTGTTGATACGGATGTTGGGAACATTGGGGGGTGCGGGTTTTGTGGGCGGAAGGATTCCGGCAATTTGGGGTATCGTCGGAAGGTGGAGTGGCTGAAGGAGCGGTATGCGGAGGGGCTGCGGCTTGGGATTGTGAGGTCGCGGGAGGTCGGCGATGTTGGGACGATTGAGTATACATGCAGCGAGCAGGCTTGGAGGCCGGTGGAGGCGGAGGGGTACCTTTTTATTCATTGCCTGATGGTCAGCCGCAAACACGCAGGCAAAGGGGTTGGGACGCTTCTGTTGGATAGCTGCCTGGCGGACGCGAAGAAGAGCGGGCGGCGCGGCGTGGCGGTGGTGACGAGTTCGGACAGCTTCATGGCGAGAAGCGATTTGTTCGTCAAGGCGGGTTTTGTGTCGGTGGAGCGGATCGGGCCGTATGAGCTGCTTGCCAAGAAGTTCGAGAAGGACGCCCCCGATCCTCGTTTCATTGTCGACCGGGAGCGGGTGTTGAAGAGGCACGCGAAGGGCCTGGCAATTCTGGCGGCCGATCAGTGCCCGATGATTGCGAAATGGGTGGAGGAGATTGCGGCCGCGGCCCGGGCGCTGGGGATCGAGCCGAAGGTGGTTCGGGTCGACAGCGCCGCGGCGTCAAGGGAGCTTCCGACGCCGTATGGCGTTTTTTGCATCGTCTACGACGGCAGGCTCATCGCGGAGCGGCCGATCAGTGCGACGCGATTCAAGAACATGATGCGGAAGCTGTAACATAGAACCGCCACAGCGCGGCGGGGTAGAACCCCGCCCTACAGAACCACGGCCGAGAGCGCGCGGCGTGGTGATGGAACCACGCCCTGCGTGACTTGCGCCGGTCCTGTCGGCATGAGCACCGCCAAACGCCCGATCGCGTCTACTGCGATGGGGCGTCACGGCGTTCACGGGCGACCTGTGAGTTCGGGAGTGTACAGCCAAGGCGTTTGACGGCGGCACCCCGTTTCTCAGCAAGTCCGCCTGACCGATGGGGGAAAAGGATAGGCTCTTGCCCCCTGCTTATTTCGGACGGCACCCGCGAGGGGCGCCCTACAATGCTCGCGGCGGCGTGTGTGCCAAGGGCGAGGCATGCCTTGCCCCTACTTGCTCGACGGGCCGGCCGGGACGCCGATATTGGCGTCCCACGGCACTGCGGTTCGGGCCGGCTGCTTAGTACTCCTGCTCGCCCTCGGCGCCCTGTTCGCCCTGGGGCTGTTCGCCGCCGGTTTCGTCCTGCGGTTGATCACCGTCTTCGGTACCGCCCTGCTGGCCGCCGGCTTCTCCTTCGGTGCCGGGCTCGGTGTACTCGCCTTCTTCGATGATGGTCTCTTCCATGTACTCACCTTGTGTGCCGGGCTCGCCGGGTCCCTCTTCCATGCCGGGCTCTTCCTGGCCGGGTTGGGGCTCGGGGACGCCCTGCGGTTCCGGGGTTGTCTCGCGGGTCTCGGTGCCGGGTTGGCCTTCGCCTGCGGCGGGCTCCCTTCTCTTGCAGCCGGTGATGCAGGCCGCGGCGACTGTCATCATGACCAGCAGTGCGAGCGTTCGTCGTGTCACCATGTTTTCACCTCACAAAAATAGTTAATAATGCGTCGCGTTCATGCGTTGCGGCCGTCATTGTCGGTGTATTCATGCCTTGCGGATATCGGGTGAGACGGGCGGGGGTTATACCTGATTTGCGATGGCTTTTGGCTTGGGCTGATGGGGGCAAGGCTGATCCGCAAAGCGGAGAGGGATGGGGCGCGAAGCCTGTTGGCGCGGGGCGGTTCTGTCGGCCCTTTGGGGCTTGAGAGGAGAGAGAGAAAAAGGAGGACTTGTCGTCGCGACTCCGTGGGCTTACGCCCACGGCTATGCGATCTTTCGCCCCTTCGGGGCTTTGCCAGCGTATTGCGCGGCAGGGTTGGCACGTTGCGCGATGCGCGCCGCACTGGGGCGAGAGTGATCCGCCGAACCGGGGTGTAAATGACCCGCCGCACTGGGGGGGCGAACAACCGGCCGCACTTTCGTGCGGGTGCTAAGACAGTGGCGCAGGTGATGAAGAGAATTATTTGAGCTGCGGTCATTTGTGTGCCCTTTTATTTTCTAAACCAATCGACAATCATCGGTTATCAGTCAATTGTCCCTCTACCCATGCACGAACCTGCACGTTTCGTGCGAAAAATCCGGTTTTGCACTTCGGCCCATAATTCGTAAGTGCTTGTACAGCAAGGAAATAAAAATTTTTCAAAAAAGCCAGCGACAGCGAGAAATGCAAACGCATTTCGTGCTATGTGGAGACAAGCGTGCATTATTTCTTTATCCGCAGATGACGCAGATTGACGCAGATGACAGGAGTTGATTGTTGGCTATTGATGCGGGACGTGTTAGAAGAACGGTTTTAAGAGGAAGTGAGTAGAAGAAGCAGGCCGGCGTGGTGAAGCGGCAGGTTGGGAGGGCCGACTTGTGTTTGTTAGTGCGTACTTAGGGAGTTCGACGGTGAGCGACGGGCAAGGCGAAAAGATATTGCGGGATCCGGTCTGCGGGATGACGGTGGAGGATGTGCCGGCCGAGCGGCGGTGGGAGTATGAGGGGCAGGAGTATCGGTTCTGCAGCGACAGGTGTGCAGAGAGATTCAAGGCAAGGCCGGAGAGGTACGTGGGGAAGCGCAAGGAGGAGGCGGTGGCGGGCGGCTCGGGTGAGGCGAAGGGGCGGGAGTATACGTGCCCGATGCATCCGGAGGTGGTTAAAGAGGGGCCGGGGGATTGTCCGCTGTGCGGGATGGCGCTGGAGCCCAGGACGGTGACCGCAGAGGAGGGCAAGGACGAGGAACTGGCGGCGATGACGCGGCGGTTTTGGGTGTGTGCTGCGCTTACGGCGCCGATCTTTGTGTCGGCGATGGGCGATTTGCTTCCGGGGGTGGCATTTGGGGAGTGGTTCGGGGCGAAGACGGTGGTGTGGTTTCAGTTTTTGTTGGCGACGCCGGTGGTACTCTGGGGGGCGTGGCCGTTCTTTGTGCGGGCTCGGCGGTCGGTGGTGAATCGCAAGCTGAACATGTTTACGCTGATTGCGATCGGGGTTGGGGTGGCGTTCGGGTACAGCGTGGCGGCGGTGCTGTTTCCGGGGGTGTTTCCGGAGTCGGTGCGGATGCAGCACGGTGGGCATGGGGTTGTGCCGGTGTACTTCGAGGCGGCGGCGGTGATTACGACGCTGGTGCTGTTGGGGCAGGTGTTGGAGGGCAAGGCACGGGCGCGGACGAGCGGAGCGATCAAGGCGCTGCTGGGACTGGCGGCGAAGAAGGCGCGGCTGGTGAAAGAGGACGGGACAGAGGTGGAGATCGGACTGGACGACGTGGAGCGCGGGGACGTGCTGCGGGTGAGGCCCGGGGAGAAGGTACCGGTGGATGGGGTGGTTCTGGATGGGTCGAGTTCGGTGGATGAATCGATGATCACGGGGGAGCCTGTGCCAGTGGAGAAGGTCCAGGGGGACAAGGTGACGGGCGGAACGATCAACGGGACGGGGACGTTTACCATGCGGGCCCAGCGCGTTGGGGCGGAGACGCTGTTGTCGCAGATCGTGCAGATGGTGGCCCAGGCACAGCGGAGCCGGGCGCCGATACAGCGGTTGGTGGACGTGGTGGCGGCGTGGTTTGTGCCGGCGGTGATTGTGTGTGCGATTGTCACGTTCTTTGTGTGGCTGCTCTGGGGGCCGGAACCGGTTTTGTCGCATGCGATTGTGAATGCGGTGGCGGTTTTGATTATTGCGTGTCCGTGTGCGCTGGGGCTGGCGACGCCGATGGCGATCATGGTGGGGACGGGGCGCGGGGCGCAGGAGGGCGTACTGGTGAAGAACGCCGAGGCGCTGCAAGCGATGGAGAAGGTGGATACGCTGGTGGTGGATAAGACGGGGACGCTGACGGAGGGTCGGCCGCGGGTGGTTGCGGTTGTGGCGGCGCAGGGCTTTGGCGAGACGGAGGTGGTGCGTTTGGCGGCGTCGTTGGAGCGGGGGTCGGAGCATCCGTTGGCGGCGGCGGTGATGCGGTGTGCGGAGGAGCGCGGCGCGGCGCTAGCGGACATTGAGGGGTTCGAGTCGGTGACGGGCAAGGGGATCAAGGGGCGCGCCGAGGGGCACGAAGTGGTGGTCGGAAATCGACGACTTTTGGAGGAGATGCAAATCGACGCGGGGGCGCTTGCGGAGCAGGCGGAGGCACTGCGGGGTGAGGGGCAGACGGTGATGTTTGCGGCGGTGGACGGTCGTGTTGCGGGGCTGTTTGGGATTACCGATCCGATCAAGGAGAGCACGCCGGAGGCGATCCGGCGGCTGCACGAGGAGGGCTTGCGCGTCATCATGGTGACGGGGGACAACGAGACGACGGCGCGGGCGGTCGGGCAGCGGCTGGGGATCGACCGGATCGAGGCGGAGGTATCGCCGGAGCACAAGGATGCGGCGATTCGGCGTCTGCGGGAGGAGGGTCGGCGCGTGGCGATGGCGGGCGACGGGATTAACGATGCGCCGGCCTTAGCACAGGCGGACGTGGGGATTGCGATGGGGACGGGGACGGACGTGGCGATGGAGAGCGCGGGGGTAACATTAGTGAAGGGAGATTTGCGGGGGATCGTGCGAGCGCGGGCGCTGAGCGCGGCGACGATGCGGAACGTTCGGCAGAATCTGTTTTTTGCGTTCATTTATAATTCGTTGGGGGTGCCGATTGCGGCGGGGGTTTTGTATCCGGCCTTCGGGATATTGCTGAATCCGATGATTGCGGCGGCGGCGATGACGTTCAGTTCGGTGTCGGTGATTACGAATGCGCTGCGGCTGCGCAGGGTACAGTTGTAGGCGCGTTCGGACGTGTCGCCAGAGGTCGCGGCAATTCAAAAGAGGGTCATTTGATTGTCGTCCGGGGCATGCTCGTCTTCCTGGGGGGCTTCGTCGAAGTCTTCGGAGTCCTCAGTGTTCTTGCCGGGTCCGGGGAACTTGATGATTTTGGCGTCGGGGGCGTCGTCGGGCGGCGGGTTTTCGGCGGGGATGTAGGGGATGAGGCCCTGGGTGTAAGCGTCGCGCTGGATTTCGAGGGGGGCATAGCGGAGATCCATGAGGATGCCATTGACTTCGAACATCCAGACGAGGGGGTTTTCGGCAAGGAGGCGCGGCAGGCACCAGTCGGGGTCCATCGGTGACATGTCGAGGGCATCGCGTATGGTTTTTGATTTGGCGGTCATGGTGTTTTGCGCGACGCCGAAGGCTTTGGCGAGGTCGGGGCTGCTCATGCAGGGCTCGAAGCTGTCGTCGTGGAGGAAGTTGACCACGCCGAGGGCATGGATGATGGCAGCGGCCCAAGTCCTGGGTTGGCCGCGGGTGATATCGATGGCGGAACGTTTGCGGGACAGGACGAGGGCCATTTCACGGGCGAGGCGCTGGTAGTCTTCGTCGAGGTGGTCGCGGCAGACCTGGTCGGTGAGCGCGACGATGGCGGTGAAGGCGTCGCGGGTTTTGGCGGGGACCTTCTTGAGCAAGTCGTCCATAGCGTTTATCCTCCGTTTGACGCGGGGCTCTGTCGGCCGGGCACCTTGTTTGTTTCTCGGTCAGGAAATCTGGTTCGGCGGATCGGCTGTCTTCCGCGATTCTTCGTTATTTCGCTTTTTGTCTGCCTGCGTGAGGATTGAGCCGACGGTGATGAGAAGGACGAGGAATATCTGAAGATAGAGCAGGTGATAGCTGATCTGCGCCTGTGAATAGAAATTCCTGGGATAGTACGTTCTTGCGGAGATGACTTTTTTCTCTCCCTCAGGAGTGGTCATGTATGACTTGGAGGTTTGCGGGTTGGGGGACTTCCAGGTGGGCTGTTTGTAGAGCAGCCAATGTCCGATGAAGACCATCGGCCCGCTTCCCTTGGCGCCGATCCAGGGTGGGAAGAACACCATCACGGCGACAACGGCGATGCCGATCCACATGGATGTCAGTTGGGCTTTGTTCATTTGAGCGCCTTTCAGTGGGTTTGGGACCAGTCAAGGATTACTTTTCCGGAATTGCCGGAGCGCATGGCCTCGAAGCCCTTTTCGTAATCGGTGTAGTGGAAGCGGTGGGTGATGACGGGTGAGATGTCGAGGCCGGACTGGATGAGCATGGTGACCTTGTACCATGTTTCGTACATCTCGCGGCCGTAGATGCCTTTGATGGTGAGGCCGTTGAAGACGATGTAGTCCCAGTCGATCTGCGTGGGCGGGAGGATGCCGAGGAGGGCGATCTTTCCTCCGTGGCACATGTTGGCGAGCATGGAGCGGAGGGCGTCGGGGTGGCCGGACATTTCGAGGCCGACGTCGAAGCCTTCTTTCATCTTGAGTTCGGCGGCGACGTCTTCGAGTTTCTCGGTGCGGACGTCGACAGTGCGGGTGGCGCCCATTTTTTTGGCGAGTTCGAGGCGGTATGGGTTGACGTCGGTGACGACGATGTAGCGGGCGCCGACCTGGCGGGCGATGCCGGCGGCCATGATGCCGATGGGACCGGCGCCGGTGATGAGGACATCTTCGCCGACCATGTTGAAGGAGAGGGCCGTGTGGGCGGCGTTGCCGAGGGGGTCGAAGCAGCTCAACTGGTCGGTGGGGATGTTCCTGTCGCAGTACCAGACGTTGGACTGGGGGATGCAGAGGTATTCGGCGAAGGCGCCATCGCGGTTTACGCCGATACCCTTGGGGTCTTTGCAGAGGTGGCGTCGGCCGGCAAGGCAGTTGCGGCAGTGGCCGCAGACGAGGTGGCCTTCGCCGCTGACGAGGTCGCCGGGCTTGAAGTCATGGACGTTGGAGCCGACTTCGGCGACGGCGCCGACGAATTCGTGGCCGAGGATCATGGGCGTTTTGATGGTTTTCTGGGCCCACTGGTCCCAGTTGTAGATGTGGACGTCGGTGCCGCAGATGGCGGTCTTGACGATCCTGATGAGGACGTCATTGATGCCGACGGTTGGTTCGGGCATGTCTTTCAATTCGAGACCGGCGCCGGGCCGGGTCTTGACGATGGCTTTCATAAGTTTCTCCAATCAGGTGCGGTCGGCCGCCTGGCTGCGCTTCTCCAGCGCCACATAGAACATCCAGAGGGCGATGGCGGCCAGAAGGACAGTGCCCAACAGTTTAGACCAGGTCGATTGGCCGAAGTCAAGGAAGGGCATGTTGATACCGCGCTGCTTGAGGATGACGATTGGGATTGCAACGAGGATTCCCATGATGGCTTCGCCCGTGATGAGGCCGGAAGCGAAGAGGAGGCCGCTCTGTGAGCCTTCTGCCTGGTTGGCGGCGTTACGGGCAGGGCGGAAGGCGCTAACGGCCCATTGGATGAGGCCGCCGAGGAAGATCGGGGTGGAGAGCTCCAGAGGCAGGTAGAAACCGATGGCGACGGCGAGGACGGGGGTGCGGAAGCGGGATTTTTTTGCTTCGAGGATGAGGTCGAGGACGATGATCGCGGCCGCAACGGCCATGCCGATGAAGGCGAAGTTCCAGGGCATGTCGCCGCGGAAGACACCCTTGGCGACGGAGGCCATGAGGTTGGCCTGCACGGCGGCAAGCGCCTCGGGCCCGGCGTCGGGCTGGCCTTTGAAGCCGTAGGCCTGGTGGAGGAGCATGAGCGTGGGGGCGATGACGAGGGCGCCTGAAAGCGTGCCGACCATTTCCATAACCTGAAGCTTCCAGGGCGTGCCGCCGAGTATGTAGCCTGCCTTGAGGTCCTGCATGTTGTCGCCGGAGATGGCGGCGGCGCAGCATATTACGGAGCCGATGATGATGGCGGCCGCGGGGCCGTCGGCGGCGTTTTTGCCCATGAGGACGACGAGCAGCAGGGACGCTACGACGACGGTTGCGATGGTGACGCCGGAGATGGGGTTGTTGGAGGAGCCGACGAGGCCGGCCATGTAGGCGGCGACGGCGGAGAAGACAAAGCCGGCTATGAGCATGAGGATCGCCATGGGCAGGGTGATGGCGATGTTCCTCACGAAGACTTCGTACACGAGGAAGAGCGGAATTATGGATAGAACGATCAGCCAGAGGGTGTACTTCATCGGTATGTCCCGTTCCAGCCGGTCGACGGCGGCGCCGTCGGTCTTCGTTCGGTAGGCGCGGAGGCCGCTGGCGATGCCGCTAAAGAGGGAGCGGCGCATTTTGAAGATCGTCCAGAGGCCGCCGAGAAGCATGGCGCCGACGCCGATGTAGCGGGTTTGGGTGGACCACATTGCGTGTGCGAAGGTGACGTTGTCGGCGTACTGGGATGCATCGGCAAACGAGGCGCAGATGGGTATGGCAATGTACCAGTTGGCGGCGCCGCCGAGGAAGATGAGGACGGCGATGTTGAGGCCGACGATGTATCCGACCGAGAGGAGCGCCGGGCTGAGGTTGGAGCCACCGTAGAGCAGGCCGCGCTTGATGCGGGCGGCGGCTTCGATCTTCTCGGGCCAGAGGCCGATGCCGGTTGCTCCCACTTTGAAGAGGGCCCCGGCCAGCGCGGCCCTGGCGATGGTCCAGACGCCCTTGCCCCCCTTCTCGCCGGTTTCCAGGACCTCGGCAACGGCGATGCCTTCGGGGAACTGGAGTTTGGCCTCGATGATCAGCGAGCGGCGGAGGGGCACGGTCAAGAGGACACCAAGGATGCCGCCAAAGGCGGAGATGATTGTGATCCACAGGAATGCTTCGCCGCCGAAGTTTTCCCAGCGGCCCAGGATGACCAGGGCGGGCAGCGTGAAGATGACGCCGGCGGCAAGGGATTCACCGGCGGAGGCGGTTGTCTGGACGATGTTGTTTTCGAGGACGTTGCTGTTCTTGAAGAAGCGGAGGACGCCCATGGAGACGACGGCGGCGGGGATGGCGGCCGAGACGGTCATGCCGGCGAAGAGCCCCAGGTAGGCGTTGGCGGCGCCAAGGAGCATGGCCAGGAAGATGCCAAGGATTGCGCCCTTGACCGTGATTTCCGGAAGTGATTTTGGCTGCTGCAGAGTCATCTGTGTCCTTCCCATTCGCCGGCGGGTGGAACCCCGCTCTACCTGTTTGTGTCCTTCGCTGGCGGGTTAGAACCCGGCCCTACTGCCCTCTTGTGTGCGGTGCGATTTGTGCGATTGTTCGTGCTGCACGGGACGGCGCATTATAGCGGCGTGTTTGTGGGAATGCAAGCACGATGTTGTGTATTCTCGATGCGCGAAGCGATGGTTTGATATCGGACATACGCACCGCCTCAGTCGATGAATTGCCTGGCGAAGCAGCGAGGGGTGAGGCGCTCGCCGGTGGAGCGGCGGATCATCTCGTTCCAGTGGTAAACGGCGGCGGGGCCGAAGACTTCCGTGCGGAAGTAGTCGCCGATGCGATGGTCGTTGGCGAAACTGACGTTTGCATCGGATCGCACTTTGAGCACGTTGGTGACGATATGGTGATGCCACTGGGAGGCGAGGAGTTCGCCCAGCATGTAGTTGTGGTAGTAGCACGGGGCGACGGTGAAGTGGAGTTTGGAGGCCCAGCCTGCGTCGGGCGAGCCTTCGGGCCGGTTAAGAAGCTGGTACTTTTCGACAAGGTCCCACCAGAGGGTATTGAGGTCCTGGTCGGGGTCGGCGTAGACGGCCTTTTCGAAGTTGTACATGACCATGGCCCAGCGGGCGAAGAGTATCTGCTGGAACCGGAGGTACCTGAAGGCGACCTTCTCCACGGCGGCTCGTTCGGCGCCGGAGAGGCCGAGCATGGCCTGCATCCAGGCGGCATTACGGGAGAGGCGACCAAAGAACATGGCGACGGCTTCGGTGGTAAAGGCATGGGCGGGTTCGCGAAGTAGGTATGGTTCGGCGGGATCGTGGTATTTGAAGTAGACGGCGTGGCCGAGTTCGTGCAGGAGCGTTTCCATCCAGCGTTCGTCGTTTGCGGCGTTAGCGAGGATGCGGACGTCGCCCTGGCGATCGATGTCTTCGGCGAAGGCGTGGGGGTTTTTGCCGGGCTTGTCATAGAGGTCGCTGCGGGCGAGGATGTCGTCGATGGGCAGTCCAATGCCGGCATAGTAGTTTCTGGAGAGCTTGACCACGTCGTGTCTGGCGTAATAGTCATCGAGGTTGAGCTCGTAGACGAGCGGCGTACGCTGGAAGAAGGGGTCGTGATAGTGCCAAGGGCGGAGGTCTTCGACGCGGATACCGTAGCCGGCGGCGAGAATGGCATCGAGTTGGGCCTTGAGCTTTGCGTAGGGTGCGGCGGTGAGGGCGTCGAGTTCGGCGAAGATTTTGTCGACTTCTTCGACTGACTGCTCGCCGGCGGCAAGCGCGTACGTGTGGTAATTGGAATAACCTAAAGCACGAACGGACTCGTTTCGCATCCTGACGAGGCGAAGGTAGTCGTCGATGATGACGTTGCCGACCTCTTTGCTGGCAAGCCAGGCTTTCTTGCGGAGGGCGACGTCGGATTCGGCGGTAAGGATGCGGTAGATCTCGGTCATGGTGACCTCGCGGCCATCGATGCGGCCACGATGGTTATTGTATTTTTCGGTGATGGCGGTGCTGAGGGCGATGATGTCCTTGAGGAGGTCCTGGTCCATCGCACTTTCCTGAAATGCGATGAGCAGCTTGTCAAGCTGGCGGCGGAGGCGCAGATCGCGGACTTTGCCTGAGTGCTTCATGCGGGTGAGGAAGTCGAAGTCGTCGCGGTTTGCGTAGATGCGGTTGATGCGGAGGCGAAGCTGTTTTAGCTTTTCAAAGTCGTCGTCAGAGCCGGAGACCTCTGCGGCGTACATGGTCAGGTTGGCCGCGGCACGGAGCGGGGCAAGAGTTTCCTCATGACGGTCGATGAAGGTCTCCAGGTGGCGTTCCTCTTCGGTCATGCACCCCCCTGCCGCCATGAGGACAATGAATATTGTCAGGCAGGCGCGTTTCATATCCTGTCTCCCGGATCAGCCAATGGCCGGCGGCGTTTACTTGCCGGAGGTTACAAACTGGTCGACGAAGTATTTCGGGTTGAGTTCTTCGCCGGTTGCGCGGCGGATCATCTCGTTCCAGTGGTATTCGCGGCCGACCTCGAAGACGTTGACACGGAGGTAGTCGCCGACTTTGCGCTGGCCTACGTAAGACACGCGGGCGTCGGATTCGAGGTTAAGCACGTTTCTGGCAATGTAATTCTGCAACTGGGAGGCCAACAGTTCGCCGAGCAGGTAGTTGTGGTAGTAGCACGGGGCCGAGGCGATGTGGATCTTGGCGGCCCAGTCAGGGGCGTCGCGGCCGTCCGGCGGCGTGATATACTGGTACTTTTTGACGAGGCGCCACCAGAGGGCGTTGAGGTCCTGGTCGGGATTGGCGTAGAGTTCTTTTTCGAAATTGTACATGACCATGGCCCACCGGGCGAAGATGAGCTGCTTTAGGCGGGCGTACTTGGCGCCGACGGCGGCGATTTCATCGCGCTGGGCGTCGGTGAGGCCGAGCATCTGCTGCATCCAATCGGCATCGCCGCTGAGACGGCCGAAGAACATGGCGATGGCCTCGGTGGTGAAGATGTGGGCCGAGTCGCGGAGGAGCCACGGCATGGTCGGGCCGTAGAACTTTGCATAGACGGCATGGCCCAGCTCATGGAGCATGGTCTCCATCCATTTTTCGTTGTCTTTGACGTTGCAGAGGATGCGGACGCCGCCCTGACGGTCGATGTCGGTGCAGAAGGCGTGGGGGCTTTTGCCCTGGCGTTCGTAGAGATCGCTGTTGTTAAGGACCGAGTCGACAGGGAGATTGATGCCGGCGTAGAAGCGGCGGGCGAGTTCGACGACGTCCTTGCCTTTGTAATAGCTGTCGAGGTCGAGACAGAAAACGAGCGGCGTTTCCTGGAAGAAGGGATCATGGTAGTGCCACGGGCGGAGGGCCGTCAGCGGGACGCCGTATTTCTCAGCGAGGATGACATCGAGTTCGGCTTTGAGTTCGCGGAATGGCTGGTCGGTCAGTTCGCGGAGCTTTTCGAAGATGGCGTCGAGTTCGGCGACGTTCTGCTCGGAGAGGGTCAGCGAGAAGGTATGGTAGTTTTCGAAGCCGAGTTTACGGGCTGCTTCATTGCGGAGTTTGACGAGACGGATGACGTCCGGGGCGATGACGGCGCCGACTTCCTTGCTGGCGAGCCAGGCCTTCATGCGCTTGTCGGAGTCCGTTTCGGACTTGAGGATTTCCTTGATTTGATTGTCGGTCACCTGGACGCCGTCGATTGTGCCGCGATGGGTATTGAACTTCTTGGCAACCTCGTGGCCGAGTTCGACGATCTGCTTGAGGAGTTCGGGTTCGATCTGATTGGCGAGGTAGGCGCGGTAGAGGATGTCGATTTGGCGGCGGAGACGGGGATCCTTGATATCGGAGTCCCTGAGGGTCTTGAGATACGCGAATTCGTCGGGGTTTGTGTAGACCTGGCGCAGGGCGAGTTCAAGTTCGCTTAGGCGGGCGAAGTCTTCGTCGCGGCCGGTGTTCTCGGCGGTCCAGGCGGCAAGGTTGGTCTGGCGCTCCATCGGCTTGATCTTCTCGACGTGCTGTGTGACGAAATCCTGCACTTGTGCCTCCTTCACCTGCGTGTCGCCGCAACCGGCCAAAGCAAGGACACAGGCGGCCGACATTAGAACCCACAATATCTGTTTCATGGCAAAGTCCTCAATACTCCAAAAAGATACGGCTATCGCTGTTCACAAGGCCTTTATTATTTCAGAAAAGGCGTAAGAAGTAAAGCAATTTTGGGGCGGCTATCACCCCTGCCAGTTCGCAGGTGACGAGGGAGGAGGATCTGGGGGCAAAGTGGTGCAGGCTGGTCTGCGGAAGGTCCTGTTGGCATAGAGGACGGCCAAACGCGTGGTACTCCGTCGAAGGGATGCGTCATATCGTTTTGGTAGAGCACGCGGACAGGTATGTCGTGGCAAGCGTTTGGCGGTGGTACCCATGGGATGTGCGGGATTGCAGCGGGATTGAGATCGCTTCGGTCCGCTCGCAAAGGCAGGCGGTTTTGCTGCCATGATAGGCCGCAGGTTTTTGAGCGGCCGTACTGCCCTTATTCTTGTTGCGGCGGGTTACTCGTGGCGGAGGGCGACAATGGGGTCGACTTTTGCGGCTCGGATGGCCGGGTAGAGACCGAAGATGACGCCGACGGCGATGGAGATGCCGACGGAGAGGACGACGCTTTTGATGGTGACGATGGTGGGCATACCGGCGAATACGGTGATGAGCCAGGGGATGAGCATACCGAGGCCGATGCCGACAAGGCCGCCGGCGGTGGACAGAACGATGGTTTCGATGAGGAACTGGCTGATGATCTGCCGGCGTTTGGCGCCGATGGCGCGGCGGATGCCGATCTCACGGGTACGTTCGGTGACGGAGGCAAGCATAATGTTCATGATGCCGATGCCGCCGACGAGGAGGCTGATGGCGGCAATGGAGCCGAGAACGATGTTGAAGGTGCGCTTGGTGGCCTCGGCCTGTCGGAGGAGGGCGAGGGGGACGCTGACGCGGTAATCTTCCTTTTTGTGGAAGCGCCGGAGCATGGCTTCGATGCCGTTGGCCACGGATTCGACGTCTTCGATGGAGGCGACCTCGACGATGAGTTGATGCAGTTCGACCATTTCGCGGTTGAAGCCCCCGGCGGTGCGTGTGGTGGAGATGTCGCCGAAGCGTTCGCGGGCGACTGTGATGGGGATGTAGGCGTCGATCTGCTCGTCGGGCATCTGGATGTTGCCGGCGGTGCCGCCTTCGCTCTTGACGATGCCGATGATTTCGAAATAGCTGCCGCCGAGGCGGAGGGTCTGGCCGATGGTGTTTTCGGCGGCCAAGAGTCTGCGGGCGCCGTATTCGGTAAGCACGACGACGCCGGCGAGGTTCCTGACGTCGGCGTCGGTGAGGACACGTCCGGCGACAATCTGGCGCTGGAGAAGCTGGAACCAGGCCGGCAGCGTGCCGACGACGCGCAGCTCCAGGGCGCGTTCACCGAGACGGCATTCCTTGCGAGCGAGCTTCACGGGGACGGTCTGCCTGATGTTCTTGAATGTCTCTTCGATGCGGAGCTGGTCTTCGTACGTGAGGCCGTAAATGCTCATGTTGGAGCGCATGGCGGAGGCGGAGGCGTCCTGGACGGCCTGGACGGAGTTGACGAGGATATTGTTGCTGCCGATCTTTCGTATCTGTTCGAGTGCTTCCTGGCTGGCGCCTTCGCCGACGGAAAGCATGGCAACGACGGAGCCGACGCCGAAGACTACGCCGAGCATTGTGAGGAAGGTGCGCAGCTTGTGGAGCAGGAGGTTTTCGACTCCGAGGAGGATATTGCGTGTGATTCGACTTGCGGCCATCAGTTCTCCTCGATGCTTTCGATATGGCCGTCGCGCATGTGGAGGCAGTGCTTAGCGTGCAATGCGACCTGCCTTTCGTGGGTCACCATGACGATGGTCTTGCCCTGACGGTTGAGAGCCTTGAGGATTTCGATGATCTGGTCGCCGGTGGCGGTGTCGAGGTTGCCGGTGGGTTCGTCGGCGAGAAGTATCTGGGGGTCGTTGGCAAGCGCCCGGGCGATGGCGACGCGCTGCATCTGCCCGCCGGAGAGTTCGGTGGGACGATGATCGAGGCGCTTCTGGAGGCCGACCATTCCGGCGAGTTCCACGGCGCGCGCGGCGCTTCGTTCGGCATCCCAGCCGAGGTAGTACAGGGGCAGTTCGATGTTGCGCCGGACGGTGAGCTGGGGGATAAGGTTGAAGCTCTGGAAGATGAAGCCGAGGTGCTTGAGGCGAACGTCGCTGAGCGCGTCGTCTTCCATGGTGCTGACGTCCTGGCCTTCGAGGATGTACCTGCCGGAGGTGACGCGGTCGAGACAGCCGAGGATGTTGAGCATGGTGCTCTTGCCGGAGCCGCTGGGGCCCATGATGGCCCAGAAGTCGCCGGGATGAAAGGAGATGGAGACACCGGCGAGCGCATGCACCTGGGTGCTGCCCATCTGGTACGTCTTGCGGACGTTCTCAAGGGCGATGATCGCGCCGTTGGTTTGACTGTGGCCGGGTGCTGACATCAGTTGCTCCCGTCAGACTCCGCTGAGGATCGGCCGGCGGGAGGCTGTAAGCCGTCGCGGGCGCCGGTGTCTGCAGCGTTCGATGCGCCCCGTTCATCGCCGCCCGGTGCGGGTCGCTGCGCAGGGGGGGCCTGTCCGTCGCCCTGGTTCCTGCCGGGCCGCTCGGAGCCGGCGCCTTCCAAGTCGGGCGGCATGTGTGGTATTTCGAGTTCGTCGATCTTTTCGGGCTTGCGGGCCTCGGCGGGGGCAAGCGGCGGCGTCAAGAGGACGACTTCGCCGGGCTGGAGGCCGCTCTTGATGTGGATCATGCGGTTGTTGTCCATGCCGATGTCCACCTGTCGCTTAACAAATTTGCCGCCCTCCTGGACATAGACTGTCGGCTGACGGTCGATGCGGACGACGGCCTGGACAGGAATGTAGACAACGTTTTCATAGCGTTCGACGATGATCTCGGCACGGCAGCTCATGCCGGTTCGCAGGCCGGTACTGTCGCCGCTGATGTGAATTTCGGTGGCGTAGACCTTGAGGTCGGGGTTCATCCACATGCTTGCGGCATCGGGCAGGAGCGCGATCTTGGCGACCTTGCCGGTGAAGGTCTGGCCCTGGAGGGCGTCGACAGTGACGATGACGGGCAAGTCGAGGCGAACCTTTTCGAGGCTGGACTCGTGGATTTTGATCTCTGCCTTGACTGCGTCGCTGGTGGGCAGGTAGATCAGTTCTGCGCGTTCGTGGACGGTCTGGCCTTCTTCAAGGGGCTCCTGGTTGCCGCGCCAGCTTCCCTTGGCGCTGGTGGCATAGACCACTATGCCATCTGCGGGGGCCTTGATGGTGGCTTTGGCGATCTGGTCTTCGATCTTGGCAAGCTTGGTTTTCTCGCGTTCGAGTTTCGCTTCGGCGGCGCGCAGTTCGGCTTCGAGCTGGATGACGGTGGCGGCGGAGCTGCGTTTTGTGCGTTCGAGGGCCATCTCGGCCTGGCTGACATCGCTGTTGAGCTGGGCGAGTTGGCGTTTATAGGTGAAGTCTTCGAGGAGGTCGAGTTTGTTCCTGGCCAGTTCGAGGTTGAGCACGGCCTTGTTGTAGGTCAGCTCGTCAGTCTGCAGCTCGGTGGAGGAGATGTAGTTTTCGGCGGCGAGTTTTTTGGACCACTTGAGCTTTTCTTCGGCGCGGAGGAGTTCTTCCTGGGCGAGTTTGATGTCGGCTTCCGCCTCGGTCCTCAGGCTTTCGTATTCGCCCTTTTCGCCCGTGTACTTTTCCAAATCGAGTTTAGCGAAGTCCAGGGTGAGCTGGGCGAGTTCGACGTCGGCCTGGGCCTGATTCCGGCCGACGGCAAGGGCTTCACGGGCAGCAATCCATGCGGTTTCGGCATTCTGAACGACGGTCTGCTGGTCGATGCGACGGTCGGTGAGTTCGCTGGCGTCGAGTTCGACAAGGACATCGCCGGCTTTGACGCGGGTGCCCTCGGGAATGACCCAGAGGATGGTCGTGCTTCCTTCGACTTCGCTCTTGATGACCTCCTGATCAAGGGCCTTGATGGTGCCGGATTCACTGATGCTGATGGTGAGCGGGCCCTGCTGGACGATGAAGGTTGAAGCGTTGGCGAATTCGGTCTCTTCGGTGGCGGTGAGCTTGAACGCCGTGCCGGCGACGACTACCACCACGATGGCGAGGACAACGCCTATTTTCAAAATCCGGCTGTTCCGTTGTGTCATTGTAGGACGCCCTCCGGGTCGAATTCTTTCCATAATCCCTTTTCGTCGACTTGCAGCAGCCCCATGTCGCGTTGCAGGTTCAGTTCGGCTATTCTGTAGTTGACGACTGCCGAAGTCAAGGCATTCTGTGCAGCAAGGAGTGATCGCTGGGCTTCGAGCACGTCACGTATCTGGGCTCTGCCGGCCTCCAGAAACAGGTTGGTGCTGTCGACTCGCTTGCGCGCCACGTCGACACCCTGTGCGGAGATCTGCAGGCTTTCGCGTGTCGCCAGCAGGTTTCGCAACCCGCTGCGAATCTGGCGTTTGATCTGGTCTTCAGCATCGGCCAGCGTGCGGATGGCCTCTTCCAGGTCGATGAGGCTTTGACGGTAGGCATTGCGTTCGGCCGTGCGCTCCAGAGGCAGTTCGAGCGTGAGGGGGAAGGTCCATGCAGCACGGTCGAAACGCAGGTGGGTGCTGTCGTCGTCGGCTGCTGAGCTTACACTGCTGCCGAGGGTGACGTCGGCACCGATGGTGAGTTTGCCGCGGAGTTTGTCGGCTTGGAAAACGACGGCCCGCTGCCGATCGTAGACCTCGCCCTGTCGGCGGCGAAGGTCGAGTCGGTGGGACAAGGCCAGCCTCACGGCCACGTCACTGTCCAATTCGAGCGGGCCCGGATTGAGGTAGCCCGGCTCCTGAAAGACAACGGGAGCGTCTGTGGGTGTGTTGGGCTCCGCTGCTTCCTCTACGGGCTCATAGGTAAGCATGGTCCGCTTTATCACAGCGGTCAGCGTCTCGAGTTCGTTGGGGTCAAGCTCAATACGTGCATCGACAGGCAGTCCCAGCGTCTGCTTGAAGGAGTCAAGGGCGTTCTGATAGTTCTGTTGGGCGTCGATCCAGCGTTCACGAGCGTCAAGTTCATCCTGCACGGCCTGGTCCACTTCAATCTCGGTCAACCTGCCGGCATCGGCAAGGCGCCGCGCACGACGCACCGAGATAACCAGCCGCCGGTAGTTCTCTTCGGCGTTCTTGATCTGGTCGGCCTGGCGGAGGACGCCAAGGTAGCCGTCAGCGACCCGCACCGCAAAGCTTCTCTTGAATTCTTCGAAGTCGCAGATCTCGTACACAACGGCACGTTCGGCGTTGGTGAGGGCATAGGTCTGGATGTGGCGGCCAGAGCCTTGCAGCAGCGGCACGCTGACGGAGGCATCGGCACGGAGCCCTAATGCGGAAGGTCCACCGCCTGTGAGGATGTCGATGATGTTGAGGACGAGCTGGGCGCCGAAGTCGACGCCGTTTGCGAAGCGTTTGGTAAAGCTGGTGACGGAGGTCGCGGCGACGTCGGTGCGGGCGCCGTCGGAACTGCTGTTGTCGTTCCGGAGGTCGGCGGCGACGGTCTCGGCGTACTGATAGCGGAAGAAGTGCCGCTGGAGGTCGAGGTCGAGGGCGGCGGCGAAGACGTTTTCCTTGGCCCGCTGATATTCGAAGTTGTTGTAGGCGCCGATCTGCAGTGCCTGCACGAGCGTAATCCGGACGGGCTCCTGCGGCAGGAGGGTCAAGGGGTCGAGCCGGCCCTGTGCGTCGACGAGGACATCCGGGGTGTGGCGTGGGACGAGGTAGTTGGGATCCGGCCAATGTTCAACGGGGGGCAGGTGGGAGACGCCAAGAGAGGCATCTGAGGAAACGGGGAGATTCTGGCCGGCGATGAGGCGCTGGCGGAGGAGATCGCTGTAGCGGACGATCGTGAAGGGTTCTGTGCGGCCGAGGGCTTCAGCTTGCTTTTGTTGCACGATATTATAGGCCACTTTGTCGGCCTCATGCCGGTAGTCCGCTGGGGATTTGCAGCCCTGCAAGGCCGCAACCACAACGAGCACGCAAAGCATCAGCCCGCGGCCAGCGGGCGCAGATAACATATCGGACCCCCCCGCGGTCGCGTCACCCACTCGCCTATACACCAACTCAAACGACTCCTGTGTATCCGGTTTCTTCGAAAATGGTTAGAACCGATAATGTATCGCGCGGCAGCCGGGAATTCAAGCCGCGGATCGCTTTTCCATCCTGTAGGGTCGGTTGGAGACCCTGTAATGCTCACCGATTATATCGGCTGTGCAGATTGAGCAGATTACGACAGATTACTGCACCGCGCGGAGGCACACCCGGCCCCACCAAAGACATGTATCCAGACGCACGCGAACGGGGTTTTCTTGCGGAAAAATAAAAAGCGACAAATGGGGCCGGCCCCGGCTCGATCAGGAGGGGGCGACAGCAACGGCGTTGGCGCGTTCGGCAAGCGGCGGATGGGAGGAGAAGTATTTCGTGACTTCGCTCAGGCGGCCTTCGCGGTCCAGCTCGCGCAGGCGGCGGAGGAGGCGTTCAGGGGCGGTTATGTCGAGACGTGCGGCACGGACGAGCTTGGCGCCCAAGGCGTCGGCTTCGAACTCGCAGTCCTGTGAGTAGGCGCTCTGCAGGGCCTGGACGCCTACGCGTTTGAGCCAGCCACCAATTGCGCCGCGGACAACGGCGGTGCGGGAAAGGGCCTGGACGGCGGCTTCGCCGGCGATTCGGTCGATGGCGTGGCCGCGGATGACATGAGCCATTTCGTGGCCTATGACGAAGGCGAGTTCATCGGGGTCTGCGCGGCAGAGGTCGATGAGGCCGCGGGTGAGGTAGATGAAGCCGCCGGGCAGCGCGAAGGCGTTAGGTTCAGCGGTTTCCATGACGGCGAAGGCGAATTTGCGCTGCTTGTTGGCGACACAGGCGGCCAAGCGCGAGCCGACCTGCCTGATGAGGGCGGCGTGTTCGCCGTCGGTTCGGATGGGCACCTGGCGGGCGAGCTCGGCGGCAAGATCGCGGCCGACATCGTATTCGGCGGCGATAGCCTCGGATTCGCTGCCGACCAGCGACTGCCAAAACCACCTGGCCTTGCGGATCTTCGGCCCGGCCATTCGTCCCAGATTGTAGAAAAGACTGCACACAGCAAATTCTCGCTTCGGTGTGCGAGGCAGTATCGCAGAAGACGCGCCGAAAGTCAAATCGTGCGAGATACGCCAGTAAGGAGACGATGATACAGGCTCAGCCGCCGGAAGGACCAGCCCGGTCGGCCAGCAAGGCAGCGATATTGGACCGTTCCAGGACCTCCATGTCTTTTCGCTTCTCCAGGAAGTGCTCGTATTTGCGGATCTCTTCTTCGGACCAGGCATGGGCCTCGCGATAGTCGCCGCAGAACGGGACCAGCAGGTCAATCCAGCAGGCGATCTTATCGAGTTCCTCGGCGGAGAGTTTGACGTCATAATGGCCTTTTTCGAGAATTGTCAGCAGTTCGCTGCGCGCCGAGCCGGCCTCATACGGAGGCAGCATGGTGGGGACGGACTGGACATTGAGCCAGTTGACGATGCGGTTGGGTTTGCCGTGCTGGGTCAGCGTGAGATATGAGCGCACCCAGCGGCGTTTGGCGACTTCGTGCAGGACGGGCGTTGCCCGAAGGTCTAAGCGAGCAGCGCGGGCGTCAACATTGTCGCCTGGTCGGCCGTTGTGGCAGCTTGTGCAATGGCGATTCCAGATGGGCTGGATCTCGGTGAGATAGCTGAAGCCCCGCGGCGGGCCGTAGAAGGGTTCCAGGGGCTGCGGGCCGGCACGCATTGCCAGAGTTTTTTGTGCGGTGACCCGGGGCGTTTCGTTTCTGGATTCGTGACAGCCCACACACGAGGCCGTCTCGCCGGGCTGGAGCGTGGACCAGCTCCGCATCGACTGGACGACACGGTTTTTTGCATCGAGGACCTGGAAGTACACGGGGGTGCGGGCAGGCACCTCGAAACAGGCCGAACCATCAGCGTAGACCTTCGCGTCGCCGAGGACAACCTTGACGTCCCACGAGCCGTTGTCAATCGAAATCGGCGTACTGACCAGGGCATCCCCGCCAGGCCCTACGTTGTAGTTTTCGCCGATTCCGGCGGCGCGGTACTCGATGGCGACGACGCGCAGGCGCTTGACGGTTCCTCGAGGCACGCCTTGGAGTCCCGGGCCGGCGTAGACGTCCTGGACGTAGTACGTGCCGGTGCTGCGTCGATAATCGACAAGGCTGGGCTGTACGTGCGGGACGGGACGCGGGGCGAGGGGCACGGGCTGATTGCATGAGATGGCGCCATCGAATGCGAGAAGTTCGCGACGGCCGTCAACATCCATCAGGTAGATGCCGAACAGGGCGTCCCACGGGGCGCCGCCCAGGGGCGAGTAGGCGACGAGGAAGACATCGTCCGTGAGCGGGTAAGGATACTGGAAGAGTTCACCGTCCTGGCCGTAGTAGTCCACGCGGACGGCCTCGGAAGGACGGACGGGGGCGAGCATCTCGACGCCGGCATTTTCTTCGCGGCCTTTGGCAGCATCGATGCGGATGAGCTTACCCGCCTGGTAGGTGTGATGGCCGGTGGCAATGGCGATGATTTTGCCGCCGGGCATCTCACGGGCATGCAGGATGGTGGTGGGAAACCAGGAATTGCCGCCGTAGTAGGCCGCCTGCGCGGTGCCGTCTGCGTTCATCACGAAGAGGGGCTGAGGAAAGAGCTGGCCGCGGTCATTGTAGTCCCATCGCGTGTAAAGGACGCGGCCGTCGGCGGTGACCGTGGGGTAGTTGGTGTGCACCTGATCGAAGGTGAGCCGCCGCAGGTACCTGCCCTGCCGGTCACACGTGTAGAGATTGCTGACCTCCGTCCACCAGCAGTCGACGGTCTGGACGCAGCGTGTGGAATTGAAGATCAGGTCACCGTTAGGGAGATACGCTCCTTCATAGTCGGCAAAGCCAGCGCCGGAAGTAATCTGCCGGATGGCGCGGTCGGCCGTGCTCATTTCATAGAGATGAAAGTCATCGTCCCAGTCGGATTTCTTCCAGGCGAAAAGGATGTGCCTGCCGTCATAGTAGACGTCAGGGTCACGGATGACGCCATCGGCGCTTTCCAGCAGTGTCGTCACGCGGCCGAAGAGGCCATCCATGTCGAGGCGGCAGAGGGCGGCGCCCGGGCGGAAATTACGCTCAGACTGGGCGTCGGACTGGGCTTCGGTGTAGGCGTAGTGGGAGCCGCCCAGATTATGATGCTTTGTGAAAACGACAGAGGGCACACCGTCAGGCAGCGCAGCAAATCGCAGTTCGCGGCGCTTCAGGCATGCCCGGACGTACAGATCGAGCCATTTGTGAGGCGCCATTGATTCGGACGCATCCGTTTGCTGCACCTCGCGGGCAAGATCGGCGCGGTTTGGTCCCAGGTTTTCGATCACTCGTTCAAGGATGCGCCGTCTGAGGGTGCGTGCACCTTCGTCGGCATCCAGAACAGCCGGCCAAACGCCATCACCGCCGTCCTGCAAGAGCCAGTCCCAGAGGATGGGGGAACGCTCTTTGATCCAGTTGCCCAGCGCATCGTCCGTGGGCGCTTCGTGAAGTTCGTCACGTACCCATGCCAGACCCATCTCGTCTGGCCGCGCGCCGGCAACACTATTTGCGGCGAGCACGACAAGAACTGCATATGCAACCCGTATGGCTTTCAAGTGAACTCCCCTGTCAATAATGAATTATCGGCACCCGCCGCCTTATTATCTCGGAACCGCCTCAGCAAGTCAATCAATTGTTCTTGCGATTTGTAGGGAGACCTGTATGGGGCATTGCCAGGCGGCGGCACACAGTAAGATGCTCCCGCAGGTGACGGCGGTGCGGCAAGGCAGGCACACATGGGGGCAGAGCGTCCCGGGTTTGCCCTTGCTGAAGGCCGCGACTACTTCAGCGGCACGAGGATCTGGCCTTGGCGCCAGGGGCCGAACGCCTGGACGGCGATTTCGTGAGAGGGAGTTGCTTCCGCATCATCGTCTTCGATGACGAGGGCTCGCACGTCCTTGTGGGTGGCGCAGAACTGCCGAATCTCTTCAGCCGACATGATCATGAACGCCGTGGAGAGGCCGTCGCCCGTTGCCGCGTCGCGTGTACACGCCCATGAGGCCAGGCGTCCCAGGACGGGTTTGGCGGTCCGCGGGTCGATGATGTGGCCGCTGCCGCGGCCCGAGCCGTTCACCGCCTCATTGGCCAGTGACATGCGCACGAGGGTCTGCGTATAGTTCCGGGGATCGCTGAACGTTACGGGCCAGCCATCGGCCCCTTCCGGGGCGTCCAGCGCCAGAACCGAACTGCAGCCGCCGTGCACCATGGCGCGGTTGAGGCCCCATTCCCGCAACATCCCGCCGAGGCGATCGACGGTGAAACCCTTGCCGATGCCGCCCAGATCGACCTGTACGCCCGCCACTGCAACCGTCACCGTGTACAGATTCTCATCCAGCGACAGCAGGTGTACACCCGTTCGGGCCAGGGCGGCCGCAAGTTCCACCTCATCCGGCGTTCGCGGCCGCTTCTTTTCATCGAGCAGCACCCCAAACAGCGAGCCGATCGTTACATCGAAGACGCCGCCCGTCTCTTCGTACAGGCGGCACGCCGTTTTCAGGCACTCGAAGGCCTCCAGGCCGACCTGTACAGGTTCACCGGGCGTGGCGGCATTGATCCGGCCGATGTCGCTGTTGGCGATGTAGCGGCTGAGTTCCTGCTCGATGCGGTCGATCTCGGCGAACATCTCGTGGGCAGCCTGGCGACAGTACCGCACATCTTCATGCTGAATCAGCACCTCGTAGATTGTGGCCATAGCGTCGTGCGAGAAGCGGTGAATGCCCTCGACGGCCTCGCCGTGGCTATTGACCAGAAAGACCTCCGGGGTCTTATCGCTCATGGGCCGCCCTCCTCGGCGTGAGCCTTCAGACGTCCCTCGACCAGGTCGTGCGGCACGTAGCCCCTCAGTTCGATTGTGGGCCGCAGTTCGACATAATCGTCGAAGAGCGGAACAGGCGTGTGGCGCTGGCCGGGCGGCGGTACGGTGAAGAGCTTTGTGAGGATCTCTTTTTCCAGCGATGCATACCCGATGATCACGGGCGCCGGCATGGCCGTCATGTCCACCTCGCTGTAATAACCCACATTTTCATAGGCCCGCAGGTACCAGGGCAGCGGCCAGTAGTCGGCGCCAGGGCAGATAACCTCGATAAACATTTTCTTGCCGTCCGGATGCAGCGCGGCCATCTCATCGACCCTGGCGGCGATGGTGAAAACGTCAGATCCCGTGTGGGCATACACGTACGGGTTGGCGTGGTCATCGTAATAACGATACGTGCCGAGGTACGCCTGCCACAGGAGATAGCCGCCCCCTTGCAGCAGGAGCAGCGCCACTAATACGCGCACCCATGTGGGGCGAGCAAGCCTCAGCAGCACCACTGTGCCGACTGCGGCCAGGAGAATCCACGCATGGAGAAAACCCAGCAGGCACCACGGGGTCTTATAGGGGATCAGTGAATACGCCACGGTCATGAAGATCGCATAAAACGCGGTGAACCGCAGGAAGCCGTAATCAGCTTTTCCGGCACCCTTCTTTGCAAAGGCCGCAACCAGCCCGATCACCCCAAGGAGCAGAATCAGCGCCTCGGTCCACAGCGGCCCGCCGTCGAGTCTGTACCAGCCGAGGATATGCAGATAATAATACCAGGGATGGCTGTGCACGGTGCTATGACCCGCACCGCGACCCAGATACGTCTTGAACGTCAGGACCGAATCCACGATCCCTCGCGGATTCCTGAACGCGCATGAAAACAACACGGCCGAAACCATTACCAGTATCAGTGCCGCAAGCGAAAGGTGCACCAGCAGCCGGCGCTTTGAAATAAGGGGTCCAGATTTGTTTTCCTTTTCCGCCCTCCGCCGGCTTAGAAACAGCGTCAGCACGGCGGCGGCTGCGATCGCGGCCACCGCGATCACAAACGTCTCCTTGGTGGCGTGCATGAACGCCAACATCACCGCTCCTGCTATGGCCCATGCCCCCCGCCTCGACCGGACATACCGCCAGCCGCAAACGATCAGCGCAAACGTGAAGAATACCAGCAGCATTTCCTGGATGTAGTAGCGGCTGTAGAACACCATCGCATGCGAAATCGCCGTCAGGACCGCCACGGCCAGCGCCGCAGCCCTGCCGAGTCCGTCAGCGACGCCCAGCACCAGCAGGACCAGTCCCACCCCGAACGCAACCGGCACCAGCCGCACGGTCCACTCGTCAATCGCCTGGTACGTGTGCTGTCCGCGCAGCCAGGCCGGGATCAACGTGAAGTAGTTGAGCGTCGGGCCGTGATACTCGAAGGGATCATAGATGTATTGGCCGTCCTGGAGCAGCGTGGCGAACTTTTGTGCGTGGATCGCCTCATCGCCGTGCATTGGCCGCTGCGCCAGACGCGGCAATCGGATCGCCGCCGCTGCCGCAGCGACGAGCAGTACCCCCGCCACAAATAAGATCAGACTTTTTGATTCGCGCACAGACCCGGCCTCGAAATCCATATAACATATCACACCCCCGCCGGATCGCCGGCGAGGGTGTGCACATGTCTCAAACCATCGACAGATTCCGCGGCAGGCTCACTCGGCGGGCTTGCCCCAGACTTCGACTTCGATGTAGTTGTTCAGATCGTTGGCGTTGTTGCCGTTGCTGTAGAGCCGCACGTAGCGTGCCTTCACGCCCTTGGCGTCGACAAGATGCCCTTCCGATGTCTCGATGTAGTGCATGTCCTTGCCGATGCCCAGACCGGCGGAGTTATCGATGTCGTTGCTGAACAGCGTCTTGACATTGGTGATGAAATCTGGGTCGTCGGCCGTCTGGACAATCACGTCAAAGTATACCCGGGCCTGTTTGTGATAATGCCACACCAGCACGGCGTATATTTCGCACTGCTTCTCCAGGTCGATCGTGATATGCTGGAGGAATGGCCCCAATTCGACGTAGCTGCCGTCGGCGGCTTCCTTGTCACCGTCGGTGATCATGTCGATTTCACCGATGATCGGCATGTCGTCGGTGCTGGCGACGGTCTTGCCGGCGGCCAGATTCACGCAGCCTTCCGGGGCATAAAACGGCGGGCGGGGCTTGCCGCGCGGCTTCATCAAATTCGGAACATTGATGTTCGTGGGCGTTCCCACAAACATGGGCTTGGGCAGTTCAAGCGGCAGTGGCGCCATGCCCGGTCCGGGCGTACCCAGCGTCTCGTCGCCGGCCGGAGCCGCAGCGGCCGCTTCCACCGCCGCCGCATCGGTAATCTGCTCAGGTTCGGCGGCAGTTTCGGGCTTTGCTTCCTCAACGGGGGTCGCCGGGGTCGCCTCGGTCGGCGTTTCTTCGGTCTGCTTTACCGCCGCGACCGGTTCCTCGCCGGGCACATTCTTCTTACAGGAACTTGCGCCGACAACCAGTGAAGCCGCCAGCATCATGCACAGAAACACTTTCCAACCTGTACCTGTCTTCAACATTCTGTTTCCATCTCCTAATCGTGTTGTCAAAAGCGGCCGCAAACGAGCGTGGACCGACTATCCTAATACACTGTATGAGGAATCGAGTTCAGATTTTAGGGCCTCCATGTTGCCCTGTCAACCCTCGGCGGGGCCGTAAACGCCAAATAACGCCCTTGGGCATCCGCCCTGTCCGGCAGGTCGCCACGCGTCACTATCAGCCGATATTTCAGCTCAAGCACGTCGCCCGCCTTGATTTCCTGGCGGAAAAACGTCCCAAATCGCCCGTAATCCCGGTAGGCCGAGTATACGGACGGAGTCGGATTATCCGGGTGGTTCAGGTGCAGTACGCTGTATCGCCGGCCGTCAAGACCGTAGGACATCCCGACCCATGGCAGGTTCTGGTCCCTGTGGGGATCAATGCTGTCGTTGTGGAACAGGTACTTCGCCTTTACATCCTTCGGCCCTTCGGCTACCGCATTGTGAGGTCGATATTGGAAGCCGGCATGTTCCGGGTCCCCATCCAGATATACATCGCCGCCAGCGGCCTTTAGCGCGGTCTCGAAATCCAGCAAGAGAACCGTCGGATCGCTTACGCGAAACACGGTGACTTTGCGCGTTTCGGCAATCACGGGCTTGGCCTGTTTGTCGATCCAGTCAATCCGCAGCACGGACCTTCCGAGCACGGGCCCCGCAACCTGCTCGGCAAACTCACGATGCACCATGAAGACGCCGGACATGTGCCACCAGTCGTTTGTACCGCCGGCGTGCTTGAGCTTGTTCCACCCGATATAGATGCCCCGGTGATGTGTATAGAGCCCCTGTACGTACGGATTCTCGCCGTCGGGCCCTTTTGTCAGCGGCGTGTCGCCATCGTATACGTGGTGAAAAACCTTGTACGTCTCGTGGAGCCGCGCCGGCGTGGACGTATCGTGTGCGTACATGTATCGCGTCACCTTCCTGCCATCGAACAGCAGATCGCGGTAATTGCCCGGGTTGTCGCGATAGGTGAAGCCCGGCTGCGGGCTGCCCGGCGTGATCGTCGCCGTCCACGTGGTCTTCGAATCGGCCGCCACCTTCGGGGCCACCCAGTACAAACACACGCGTCCTTTTGCCTCACGGACAAGTTGCCCCGGCACCGTGGCGCCGTCCTTGTCGGCCATAACCACCGCAAGCTCCTCCGGCCCAACGGCTTTCAGACCGGCCGGCAATTCCACTTCAGTGCAAATGGGCGTCTCGACCAGGTCGCGGCCGCCGTTAACAACCACTAATTCCAACTGGGCCGCAGATACTGCGGAACCGAACAATGCGCAGAAGACCGCCGCAATCGCAACCAAACCCTTCATAATTACACCGCCCTTTTCATAATTGGAAACGTATTTGCGAATTCTGCACCATCTGCGGATATACGAAACGCATGCACCTGCTCAAAGATGCCATGGCGCCCGCATTACGCGCGATACCATCGAGTTGGCTTCGTCGTCGTCGACGAACTGCTCCTTTTGCGGATCCCACTTCAGCGGCCGATCAAGCAGCATCGCAATGTTGCCCAAATGGCAGATCGACGCCGACCTGTGCCCCACCTCGGCACAGCAGATCGGCTCCATTCGCGTCTTGATGCAGTCGAGGAAGTTCTGCTTGTGGTCGCTGCTCCTGTAGAGGTGAATTTCGTTCAGGCCGGTCACATGCGTCGCCAGCGACTTGGGCTCCGTTTCGATGCGCCCGCGGTTGACACTGACCCAGCCTTTGTCGCCGATGAACTTCGTATTACCGCTGCCCGGCTGCCTGAGAATCATTTCCACGCCGTTGGCATAGGTATAGGTGATGTTGGCTTTGGTCGCCGTGGTAAACAGGCCCGCCTTGGGGAACTCACCCTTGCCAACAATCTTTACCGGCCCGGAATCATCGGCGCCGATGCCCCACTGCGCGATGTCCAGATAGTGTGCCCCCCAGTTGGTCATCTGCCCGCCGGAGTATTCCAGGATGAACCGGAACGTGTAATGACAACGCATCGGATGGTACGGCCGCAGGGGGGCCTGCCCCAGCCACATGTCGTAATCAAACCCGTCCGGCACCGGCTCTGGCTTCCAGTCCAGCGGATTCTCGCGGTTGTTGCCAGGGATGCCCACCTCCACCCTTTTCAGTTTGCCGATATGCCCGTTTCGCACGAGTTCGCACGCCAGGCGGAACCGGGCATCGCTTCGCTGCTGAGACCCCGTCTGCACGATTCGCCCGTAGCGTTTGGCTGCATTAGCCAGTGCACGCCCTTCTGCAATCGTCAGCGTCAGCGGCTTTTCACAATAGACGTCCTTGCCCGCCTTAATCGCGGCGATGGATGGGATCGTATGCCAGTGGTCCGGCGTCGCCACGCAGACTGCATCCACGTCGCTGCGCGCGATCACCTCGCGAAAATCGTTATATAAGGACGACTCCGGCAGATTGGCCGATCTGTTGGCCGCCTCGCGATGGGCTTTATCCACGTCGCAGATCGCCACGACCTGGCAATCCTTTTTCGCCATGAAGCCCTTCATATTGCTTGTGCCCATGCCGCCCACGCCGATACTGGCCAACGTGATCCGCTCGCTCGGCGCATTCTGACCAAACACCGTCGAAGGCACAATCACCGGCATGCCCGCAAAAACACCCGCCGCGGCACCACCTGCCAGAAACCGGCGACGACTTATCCGATTCAATCTTGCCATAACTCTACTCCTGTCACCTGTTCTGGTCCGCCAAAGGCAACCGCTTAAGGAATCGCTGCCGCGACACGGGAATATTCGATTCTCCATACAGCAGCTTGCCGACCTCTCGCGGCAGATCGGTCTCGATCACATCGGCGGCCTCTTTCAGCAGCCTATGATATCGCTCGTGAAGCGATCCGGCCTCGGTCGCGCTGCTGATCAGTTCCCGGTCGAGATTCCGCGACGTGCCCACCATGCAGCAGGCGCCTTTGGCATGAATCATCTCCATCAGCCTGTCATCGGCCGGCGGCGTGTGCCCCGTAAAGGCAATGATGTTGCTCCACGGCACTCCGGTCGCCTCGAATTCCTCCAGCTTCTGGCGATTGGGGATCATCACCTCCATCATGATGTTCGGGTTCAAAGCGTAACACGCCTTTACATCCCTGAAGTTGTATACAATCAGCATGGCGTATGCTTCCGCCTTGTGCTCTTCGATCTTGCGAACGCGGACATCAAACGGCACGTCCTTCTGATCAAGCACGAGAATGGTCTTGCCGCGGGCCCATTCCAGCACCTCATCCAGGGTCGGGATCTGATAATCGGTCACCCGACCGTCGACGTCCTTCAGCCGCAGCGCCTTGAGTTCGCTCAGCGTCTTCTCCGCAACCGGTCCCTTGCCGGTTGTTGTCCGATCAAGCGTCGCATCATGGTGAATAACAATTTCGCCGTCCCTGGTGTATCGCGGATCAATCTCCATGATCGCGAAGGTATGCTCCAGCGTGTTGGCAAACGTGGCGATGCAGTTTTCGGGGAATCCCGGTTTCGCTCCGCCGCGATGCGCGCTGACAAAATGCATCGGTTCGCCGTTGTACTTGAACAGTTCAGGGAGTTCTTCCGGCGTCCGGGGAGCTATCACACACTGTTGGCCCGCCAACGCAGAACCGAACCCGGTCAGCAGGAGGCACGTTAGAGATGCAAGGAGCCTTTTGTGCATTATAAACCTCGTTCGCTATTTTTCTTTCGCCAGCTTTGCGCTGGGCGTTACATCACACTTGATATCCCCCGTCGCAAACTGCACGCCGTCCAGCCAATGCTGCAGGACCATCGGGTTCCAGAACAGCTCATGCTGATGTCCGAACGCATTGTAGAACACCCGGCCGCGCCCGTATTCCCTGATCCACGTCATCGCAAAGTCCTTATCCTTGCGCTTGACCAGGTCCAGGTCTCGCAACGGTATGCTCGTGCGGTCTATGTCGATGCTCACCAGGACGCGAAGATTTGCACGTGAATACGGATCGGCCACCTGGTAGATTTCGTCGCTGATCTGGAACACGGGTCTATCGAACGCCGCCGCCAACGGATGCTGCGGCTCCTCGACCTTGAGCGTGACCGTCGAGCCGGCGCCCCACGGGTGGTTTTCAAACCGTGCACCAATGATCTGGCCGAATTCCGGCCACTGGGCCAGGCACGCAACCGCCGCGTGAATCGCCATCAGGCCGCCGCCATTCCTGAGATAATCCGCCAGGCTGTCCTTGAGCATGCGGTCATAAATCCTCGCCTCGGTTTGGGGTTTCGGCCCCAACTTGTCGACGTCCTTCGGCAGAAAGACCTCGCCATTGGTGTTGTTGAAGATCACCGCATCGAACTGCTTGAGGTTCTGCGGCTCGAACATCGTCAGGTCGTCGCTGACCACCGCCTCGAAGGCGCCGGTCTTGCGGCCCATGATTCCGAATGCCTTCTGGCCGTAGGGAATCGCCGTATGCCAGTAACCCCATGAAACCGAAAATACCAACACCTTTCGCGGCCGGGCCGGTTCAACCCGGGCTCTTGCCGGCATGGCGGCCTCAATTCTGGCAACCTCTTCAGCCGAAGGCTGGGCCTGCAAAACCGCCGCGGCCACCGCCACAATTACAGGCGCCAGGTACATTCTGCGGCAAAACCACCTCATCTTGCGCTCTGGACAAAAAGGGGGCCGACCTACAGCCGCCACGGCTGGCGCATCGGCCGGGACAGCATCCGGTTAGCCTCTTCGTCGTCGATGAACTTCTCCTTCTTCGGGTCCCACTTCAGTTTCTTGCCGCCCAACTGCATCGCAATCGAACCCAACAGACACACCGTGCACGACCTGTGGCCAATCTCTACCGGCGCCACCGTCTCTGCGCGTGACTTGATGCAGTCCAGCCAGTTCCGCTTGTGGTTGTTGCTGCGATAGAGCTGAATCTCGTCCGGCCCGATCTTCTCCTGCAAGAGCGACTTGGGATTGGCGTCGATGAAGCCGCGCTTGACGTGCACCCAGCCGTCCGACCCGTCAAAGCGTATACCGTGCGGGTTGGCCTTGTCGTCGGTGCAGATCATCTTGACGCCGTTTTCATACATGTACTCGATGTGGAAATCGCCATGGACGTCCCAAAGACCGCTCTTCGGATACTCGGCCTTGCCTGTAATCTCCACCGGGCCGGTGTCTTCGGTGCCGAGGCCCCACTGGGCGATATCCAGATGATGGCTGCCCCAGCCGGTAATCATGCCGTGACCGTAGGCCATGATGCGCAGCCAGCCCGGCCGTCCGTAATCCGCCTGCGGGTGCACGCGTTTCTCCGTATACGGAGCAACCGGCGTCGGGCCCAGCCAGAAGTCGTAATCAAGGTTCGGCGGCACCGGCATCTCCGGCTCCTCGCCGCAGCCCGGATCGGTCCCGAACGCAACCGTGACCGTATGGACCTTGCCGATGCGACCATTGCGGACAAGTTCGCACGCATGTCGGAAATTAGTATCGCTGCGCTGCTGGCTGCCTACCTGAAAGATCACGCCGTAACGCTTCACGGCATTGCTCAGCACCCGCCCTTCCTCAATGGTCAGCGTCAGCGGCTTCTGCAGGAAGATATCTTTGCCAGCCTTGGCCGCAGCAATTGCCGGAATCGCGTGCCAGTGATCCGGCGTCACGATGGTCACGGCGTCGATATCCTTGCGCGCGACGATCTTGCGGAAGTCGCCGTACTGGTCGCAGCCCTTGTACGTACCGGCTGCCATCTGCGCGGCGTACCTGGCCTCGACAAGTTTCTTGGCGTTGGCAGCCCGTTTGCTGTCGACGTCGCAGACCGCTACAATCTGCACATCGCTGTGGCCCAGCAATTCGCGCATGTCGTCCAGGCCCATCCGCCCCACACCGATACAGCCGATGGTGATTCGGTTGCTCGGCGCATTCTGTCCGAACACGCGGGAAGGAACAATGGCCGGCATGCCCAGAAGCCCTGCACCAACAGCCGCCGAGCCCTTCAGAAAGCCCCTCCTGCTGATTCTTGACGTGTTGTTCTGTGTCCTGTTCACGTTTGTTCCTCCTTTTCTATTGAGTCACGGAAACGGCAGGCGGATTACCGAAATCCTGCCAGCAGCGTTCCGCCTGTTCGGCGGTCATTTTACCATCATAAACGTACATGCGGTAGTTGAAAACGTACTTCTTGCCCGGCTCCATCACCCAGTCCTTCTCCTGCACCGGGCAGAAGTTGAAGAAGATGTCGCCCGTGGGCCACAGCCGCATAGGCTCAGGATGCTCATGATTCGACGGATGGCTCATGAATACTATGCCGTTGTCGCCCTGTGAGGTCGTGCCGTAGGCGATGCACCACCTGGCGCGCGTTCCGTGGCCGTCTTTGCGGGTCTTGCCTTCGCTGGTAAGATAGTCCGCAACGCCCTGCTTCCACTCCGCTGTGGCGCGGAAGCCGAAGCCGCCGTAGCGATAGGCCGGAAGCGCCAACGGACTCGATGAAGCGCACTGCTGTGTCGAAACGAAATCCACAATCCAGAATCCTTTGTCGGCGCCACCGGTATTCCACACGCGAACATCCCATTCCTCATTGAGCGCTACCTTCTCGCCGCCGGGGGCTTTCAGATCCACGTGTTCCTGGATCGAGCGGAATCCGCCGAACACCGGCCCCTCGGTCATCCCGCTGAACTTGACAAACCGCACGGTACCCTTGCCGTCGCCGATGTTCCAGAAGTCAACGTTTCGCCCCTCGAAAACGGTGTGCGTCCACGGCATCCACAGACCCATGTGATGGATGTGATCGGCGGGATGGATGTTCGTCAGCACAGCACCGCGCGGCGACCACAGGGGATGAATGAAGCCGCCGCGATTGAAGAGAGGACTCTTGCCCGGCGGCGGCGGCACAACGGCGTGGTTCATGCGGAGCACCTTCGTCTGGCCAACCTGCACATCCAGCACCTTATCGTCCTGGACGATCCGGACGCCGCCCCGGCCGCGGCCGCGACCTCTGCCTGCGACGACTTCGAAGGTGCGTTTGGCGCCGGCCGGCGTTCTGCCGGCAAGTATCCAGCAGAGCCTTCCGTTCTGCGGGTCGACCTGTGCCGGGATGCGCTGCCGCCCCTCGGCCGTAATCTCGACCAGGCCGACGTTTTGCGTCTCGGCGGTCATACCGAGGGCCTCCAGTGATATCCATACCGGCGTATCGATCCGCTCCACCCCGCCGGCGTCGACCGTAACCCTTGCCGCACCGGCAAGGCCGACACATGCAAAGATCGCCAGGACCATTAACCGCTTCATGTGTTTCCTCCAAATCACCTAATTGTAGTTTCTTACCTCATTGAACGCCTCTAACATCGCCAGGATGTTCTCCGTCGGGACATCATCCTGGATATTGTGAACCGTGCCGAAAACGTATCCACCACCGCGGGACAGTGCAGAAACCGCGTTTTTTACATGATCGCGCACATTTTCCGGCGAAGAATGCGGCAAAACGTGCTGCGTATCTGCGCCGCCGCCCCAAAATGCACAATTTTGGCCAAAGTCCCGCTTCAAACCTGCCGCATCCATCCCAAAGGCGCTGGTTTGCACAGGATTCAGCACATTCATGCCGATTTCAAGCATATCCGGCAGGATTTCGCGGACCGCGCCGTCTGAATGGAACCAAATGAAGAAGTCATCCGTGCCGAAGAGGCGCGTCTGTGCATCAAACAGCGCTTTGTGGCGCGGTTTCAACAGATCCCTGTACATCTGCGGCGAAATCAGCATGTTTTGCTGCCCGGCGATGTCGTCCACCTCGCGAATGAAGTTGACATACCGCCCGAACCTGCGCGCCGCCGACTCATAATAAGCAATCTTCAGGGAAACAAAACGGTCCATGAGCGTGCAGGCATACTCGGGCTGCATAACCAGATCCATCATGAACATCTCCGTGCCTCGCACGCGGCAGCACATCTCAAAAACACCCGCACAGAGGCTCTCAAGGATAATTGCATACCCGGCCTCGTGGCAGCGGCGCGCCCGCTCGGCGAGCCCATCGAAGAGGGCATCGGCGGCCGGGTCGGGCCAGGGAATCGAGTCAATCGCATGTTCTTGCGCCAGAGGGCTTTGCGCGATGCTGAAGTACAGGGCCCCTGCCGGCCGCTCCCATCTGACCGACCATTCATCAACAAACCACTCCGTTTCGCCGTTTTTCTGCACATCAGGCCTTTTGCGCCCGAAATTCGGAATCAGCCCCCTTGTATCGACGCCCAGCGCCTCCAGAATATTGTCAGAAACATACGGAAGCTGCTGAATGGTATCGCAAAGTTCCACCGGGCCCGGGTCGATCTTAAGTGCCTCTGCAAGCCTGAGATATGCGCCTCTGGTGATACCGGTGACCAGGGTGCTGCCCAGATCGAAGGGAATGCGGTCGGGCTGCTGATGGCGCACGGCGGCAAGCACCCTCTCGCGGTGGGTTATTCGGCTCATCTTCTCTCCTGAAGCCCGACAGACAGAACACGCGGGCGGCCATGAAACCGCCGAAATGCTCCTTATATCACAAAGAAAACGCCGTTTCAAGGGCGTTTCAAGGGCTGTGATATCACGGATCGGCGGGTTCGCCCGGCTTGACGAGGACGTGGACGAAAAGCATGGCGGTCGGGTGGAGGGCGCCCATGGCACATAGCCGAAATGCTCGATGATGAAGCCGGACGCCAGGCCGGCAATGAGGATTCCGCCCAGGCCCCCTGCAAAACCGATCAGTCCCGTCACAGACCCAACGGCCGAAGGTTTAAAGCAGTCGCCGACGAGTGTAAACATGTTGGCCGACCAGCCGTTGTGGGCGGCATTGGCCAGACTGATCAGGAGGATGGCAACCCATGGCCGGTTTGCGTACACCGCCAATGCCGAAAGCGGCATGCACAGCGCACAGGCACACATAACCATTTTGCGGGCATTGGACGGCGCCAGGCCGAGACGGATCAGGAGGCCGGCGGCAAGGAGCAGACCCACGGCATAGCCGGCACTGACGGCGGATACGATGTAACCGTATTGCTGATCGGAGATGCCCAGGTCAATTTTGACGGTGGTGGCTACGTTGCCCAGGACGATACGGTCGAGGTACTGGACTGTGGTGGCGGCAAAGAGGAGAACGAGAATGACCCAACGATAGTCAGGGTACATCTCTCGCCTGCGGTCGGTCAGCATATCATTCATGAGTGCTTCATCATTCTTGCACGCTTGTGGCCGCATCGAAAAGCAGATGGCTCAAGGTCATTGCCGCCAGACTCCGTGATCTTCAGTGTGTCGGATCTTTATGCGGTCTTGGCGTGTTAGGTGTAAAGCGGGCGGCACTTACGCAACGGGTCCTGTTTCAAATCAATATGTACAGCCCTCGGGTGAATACTTAACGCCAATATCAAACGCCGATGACACAATGGCGAGCTTACAGGCGAATTCGATTGCAGTCAAGGTTGTGCTGCTAACGCGCAAAGAATCCTCATACCCCGCTGCCGCTTATTGAGCCTTCTGCACGCGACGATCAGTACATGCTGACACACACCTGCTTTGAGCATACAGCTTGCCGCGGAAGCTGACACTTCCGATCTGCCCGGTCACCAGCCGGGCGTGGGCGGCGCCGCGTGCCAGTTGATGACGTCATTGCCATAATCTGACATGACTTTGCGGTGAAGCGCATCGCCGCTGCCGTCGGGCGAGGTCGGCCACGGATCCTCGCCGGCCGGATGCGAGCCGTCGCTGTAGACGACCCGATCCACACGGATGCAGCAGCGGAGGCCCAAGGCGTCAACGCCGCCGGGCTTGGAAAGCTGGATCTGCTCACCCGCGTTATTGAGCGAGCCGGAATTCCATGCAAAAATCGGCGTGCCGGCGGCGGGCGTAAAGGTCGCAGAAAAGGCCGCCAGATCCTTCACCAGAAGCAATCGCCGGCCCGGCCCGAGCGTGACGGGGGTCGCGGGGAAGACAAACCTGAAGCCGCCATCATCCTCGAATATCCAGGGTTCGCCTGACGTGTAGTCATATAACGTGACGTCGGCATCGGTGATGTTGAGCAGCTCCACATACTCCGCATCGGCGTTGCCTGCCGGGCCATACATGATCTCGCTGATTACCACCGGCCCGACCTTCGGATAAGCATTGACGCGGCCGGGCGTTTGCTCACTCATGGCCACAAAGTTGAACGTCTGCGTGCTCTTCTGATGGCGCCCGAACGACACATCCGCCTCAGAGGCTCCAAAGTCCTCCTGGTCCGTGTAACCCGTCATAACACCGTCCTTGCCGCTGGTCAGGCAGACCATCCCGCCGTTTTCGCTGAGCGCAAACGGTCGATGGCAGCCCGGATCGGCTGCATTGCCGAAGTGCTGATCCTCATAGAACACCAGGTAACCGCCGGCCGGAATCGAGACGCCTTCGGCGATTTCGTATTTGGTCAGATCGCCGGCGCTGTCGCTTAGGAACCAGCCGCCGATGTTAATTGCCGCGTCGGTCGTGTTGTGCAGTTCGATCCAGTCCGAGGCGTCGAGATTGGAATGCGCAAGGACCTCATTGATGACCACCGCGCCAAGGGCAGGGACCATGGCCGAATCGTCATATCCCGGCGAGCCGCCGGCCGCGGCACTGGGCCGCCACCCGGCCTTTTCGCCCCAGGCGGCCAGAGGGGCCCTGGCGTCCCGGACGGTCAAAGAGAAGCCTGGTCCGTCGGTGATATCGTACCAGGCATCGTCGAACGAGAAATCATGAATCGTTGCACCCGCCGCATCAACGAGAGTGATCCGCTCGCCGGCGTTGTTGAGGGCGCCGTCAAACTGGCCGGCAATCGTGACATCCGTCCCGTATCGAGCCTCGAACGCCGCCCGGTCACGAACCACAACGGCATAATCACCGGTCGCCAGCGATATTGGCGGGAAGACAAAATCCACGCCGTCTGTGAAACGCACGCAATTGAGATTCAGCGGTTCGGAACCGATATTGGTCAACTCGATGTACTCTTCGTTGGGGTTTGCCGGGTGATACATGATCTCAGTGATTCGCAGGCCGTCATGGACAGGCCCGATCGCAAACACCGCTTCGCTCAGGGCGGACCATTGGCCGCCGACAAACGCCCGAGCCTTCAGGAGCACGCTCATGTGCAGCGGGACGGGGCCGGAATAGGTAAGAGCCGCGGGATTTGGCGCACCGCCCGGGTTCCTCGGATCGGCGCCGCCCGTGGTGTACAGAATCGGAGTGGAGCCGCCATTCAGATCGAGCATCCGGCCGATCAAGACGGGCTGCACAAGGAAGTCCGAGCTTACAGTGCTGAAGTTGATTCCGTGAATGGCAAGGATGTTTGTCCCCACGACAAGCTTGTCGAGGTGCGCGCTCAAGTCGAATTCTTCGAATGCCGCGGAGGCCTCGTGGTTGCTTGCCGTTGCGTCCGGCGGCGTATCGTCGGTGATGTTGGACGTACGATACACCTGCGAGCCATTGAGCCAGGCGATGAAACCGTCGTCGTATCGCATGCGCAGCAGCAGTTTTTCGAAAACGGCTGAGCCGTCGTAGTCAAACTCGATTCGGCAATAGGCGCTTGTCGCCTTGCCGGCCATCTGCGCGCCCACGTCGGTGCCGATCCAGTTACCGTAGCCGCTTCCAAGTTCATAGCCGACGCCCGTCGTCGTGCTGCCGTCCGTCCACGCATTATCCGGTACAAATGTTCTTTCGGTCCAGGACAAACCCAAGGAGTCATCCAACGGGACATGCACGCGCACTGGCGCCCCTTCACCCACGAGCACGACATCGACATACGAAGCCGGGGCATCAACCGTCATGGACAGCATCGCGCCGTCGGAAACGGTTCCTCCGTGCTGCGGGCTGCCGTTGATCCGGAATTGCGGGGCGGCGACCTGCGGGTACAACTGGGCGGCCTTGAGCTGATTCAGGACGATGCCAGTTCGCGCCGACAGAAATTTGTCCACGAGGTAGCCTTTTACTTCCGCCCACCAGTCATTGCGTGTGTACGGGTTGGTCAGGCGTTCGGGGCGATGATCCCCCCAGCGTGCCGATTCATTGATGATGGCCAGGTCGATCTGGGCCGCCCGCCGCAGGCACAAGGCCTTTGCATTGTCCGGCGTCAGAACGCCGCCGTTGAAGAAGTGCTTCTGCACCCGGTCGGCGAAACGCAGGCGGTATTCCGGATGAACACTGAGCTTCTGGTGCAGCCATTGGGGGTTGAAATGTTCGACAGACGAACCGGCACTGACCCAAGTGGTGCGGTTGTCGCCGACGTCCAGCATCGAATGTTCCGAGTCATAGGCAAAGAACTGCCATCCCTGGCGGCTGCGGGGGTCGCGGTTGCGAATGGCGAAGAAGTTGTTAGCCGCGGTCCCGTCCAAAGTCACGGGGGCATCGCGGTTGCCGGTGAAAAAGACGCCGATCATGTAGTCGATGAGATTATCGACGTCCACGTGGACTTCGCGTGCGGGATCGTCCTGGCCCATGGCGTTCTTGCCCTGAACAGCATACCACGCCTCGTCCGTCTGAAAGCCCGCTTCGCAAAGCGACCAGAGCTGGTTCCACTTATCCAGCGTGCCGTCGGTATAGCCCGTACGGTAATCGTCTGCCTTGACCACGTCGTACTTCAGCTTGTCGTCGCCGAACAAACTTTCCGCATACGAGGCCTCGGACCGCTCCTGGCTCTGGTACAATCCCCAGTACTGCCCGTTGATATACAGGTGATAATAACGGCTTGCGGTGTAGGGGTTGCCCATTTCGCGCTGCAGGTCGCGCGAAAAGACATCTCTGATGAACGTGTTGCGGCTGCCGTCGTTGCCCCAGTTGCTCCAGGCATAGTTCTGCGCCGTGCGCAGGTCCAGGTTGTCGAACTCATCGCCCTTCTCGTCCCCGAACAAGGGATATTTCAACTTTCCCGCGCCATAGCCGCCCTTGAAGAGCAAACGAAAGGAGTGCTTGGGGTTGCTGCCGGTACGGCTGTAGCCGCCGCGAATGCGCAGCCCCGCGTCGATCTGAAAGCCTTCGCTGCCATCGGCATGGATCAGTTCCACCGAGGTGGGACGCTCCCACAGTACGCCTTCCCGGGTGGCGTTGACATAGATGCCGATCGATGGATCCACCAGGTTTTTCAGGTCGGTCACAAGAGATATGGATGGGATGGCCTTCATGGCCTCAATCATCAACGGGCCATAGACGGCGCTGTCGACAATATCGGGGTCCATGCCGTATTCAAACACCTGGCCGTTGACCGATCCGAATGGCCAACCGGCCGGCGCCTCGCCGTTGGGCGATTGCCTGATCACATCATCGAGGAAGATGTACGTATGCGTGTCCACGTTTGACGCAAGCCAGCCTTCCCTGAACGCCGCGGCACGCAGGCAGGTCGTCGAGCCAACCGAAATCGGCGCTGTATGCGTAAACCCGTTGGACGGCGTGGGGGTACTGCCGTCGAGCGTGTAGCGAATGACGGCGCCCGGCGTTTCACAGGTAATCCGGACACTGAGAGACTCCCCGGCCTCGTAGAAGCCGCGATCGACGCTGAAGCGTGTGTCGGCCACTGCACCCGCCCAGGCGCTTTTGTTGGCCGCCCCGGGCGTCGCCTCTTTCAGATAGCCCACCGCGTTGGCGCCTATGCCGTAGGAGATCAGCCCACGCTGCGGCGGATAGGCGGGAGCATACTCGCTGACGATCGTCGCGCCGTCGGGGGCGATCAAACCAAGATACTCGCCGCTCGAGCTCAGTTCGAAGCTGGTATGCAGGTTTCCTGCATCGTCGACGAAAGGATAGTTGTCCGGATATTCGTCGGCCGTCTTGCCGGACGCATAGACGACCAGGTAACCGTCCGGCGGGACAGAGACAGCCGGAAATCTCCATTTCGTGAGATTCTCTCGGTCATCGGTCAGATACCAGCCGGCCAGCGAAACCTCTTTCTCCAGGCTCTTGTTGTGTATCTCGATCCAGTCATCATGCCGGGCGACACCGTTGACCATGGTGTGGATATCCAGCGGGCTGATGAACGGCACGTATGAATTGACCGCCATGAACTCGCTGATCTCCACCGTGTCCGCCCTGGACCGCCAGTTTGCCGCCAGAAGCGCCAGATCGGACGCCCCAACGCGCTCGTCTGCGTCCAGGTCGGCGCAGACGGCGCCCGAGCAGCCCTCATCCAGCCACTGGCCTGCAAAGATCGCCAGATCCGCCAGATCGACGGCGCCATCTGCGTTCAGATCGCCCACGAGACCCTGCCGATCGTCGTCAAAGGCCAGGTCGTCAATCAGCAGCGTTGCGGCCGAACTGACCGTTATCTGAATTCTTGCCAGGCGGCGCCAGCCGGGCCGCGATGCTGAATTAACGCGCATAGCCATCCGGGTCCACTCGGTCGTCGTTGTGCCGCCGGTCAGTGTCACCTCGTCGACGATGCCGCCGTCCTCTGCGATCGCCAGAAAAGTCACATTACCCGGCACGTTGCCGGCGGCGCCCCTGATCCAGACAACCAGGTCCTCGCCGTCATGAACGGAGTAGTCGAACACCCCGCCCGCGTTCTTCGCCACGACGCGGAGTGCCGGCAGGACCGCCTTTAACGCGCCGCTTCCGCCATGCGTCTCGACCATCTCCAATGACACCTGCCCGGTCGTGCTCCAGCACCCACGCAGGCTCGCCGTGTCGGTGTATGTCTCAAAATCATCGGGAATCAGCGCCGCACAACCGCTGCCGCGCACCGGTTGTGTCCAAAGCCAGGTCATGATTACAAACGTGGAGACAGCGCGTACCACGACGCGAACACCCCCGTCAGTCCTTACATCTCCGGTGAACATAGATCGCATCATATCAGATCCGCCGCAAGGATGCCAATCCAACGCCTTGTCGATACCACTTCGGGGGTCATCACACCCGCTTCTTTGATAGGCCAAAACACACCTGCACTCCGTGCTTTAACTGCCTGGCGACGGTTCACCCGATGCCCAATTCTCGGGATCGTTCGAAGCTGCCCCAGGCGCCACCCTGATTCGCTGAAGGCTCTGCCCTGTCCCGTCGGCCTCCTTGGGCCACGGCGTCCGGTCATGGTACCACACTTCATCAACAATCACCCACGGGACGTCGGCGCCGGGCAAGTCCGGCAACAGGGGTTTCTCAAGGGCGACACGCTCCGTTCGATTAGAGAGATTCCCGCTCCAGGAACCGACGATGTCCACGCCGGGCGTAAGCGGCCCCGTGCCATAGGTTGTGATGAACCCGTCCAGACGCTGGGTCTCCACCGCGGGATCGAAGTCAACGACAATCAGCCGGGCACCGCCGGCGAGAGTGATGCGAGGGATATCAAACTCGATCCCGCCGGTCAGCCGCCACGCGCCGGCGGCGTCAAACAGGTCTATCGGCCGCGGCGTGGGGTTGAACAGTTCGACGTATTCCTCCCGGGCGTCAGGCGGATGATACATGATTTCGCTGATCACAATGTCGGCGTAAGGCACGTCATTGGCCTGGCCGCGCGTGGGCGCAGTCCGGAAGAAAAACTCGCCCCCATCCGGATAACGCCCCAACGACAGATGTTCCTCCTGCCCCCCAAAAACCAGGCTGTCGGCGATGCGGCCGGCCGCACCTTCCGGCAGAAACGACAGAAACAGCTCTTCGCCAGCCTTGTTCAGCCCGAAGCCCGCCGGGTACGCGGAGTGAAAACCCGTAACTTCATCGAAAGCGATCCACGCCTTGCCGGCAACTGCTGCATCCGGAAGGCTCCACTTCTTCAAATCGCTGATATCATCGCTCAAGTACCAGTCCCGCAGGTCAACGGGCAATGAGCCCACATTGTACAACTCGATCCAGTCGTTCGAGTCATAGGCAGGGTGGGCGGGATCGCTGTAATCCGTATGCGCCATAACCTCGTTGATCACAAGTGTCCTTTCCGGCGCGGGGTCATCGGCGCCTGGCGAGCCGTGAATCGCCGCACTTGCCCGCCAGTTGCCGCCATAGTCCAACGATCCGGCCGGCTGATCCGCGAGAGCCCGGTCCAGCGGTACCAATGAGTGCCCTCCGCCGTCGGCGGACTTCGGCCAGCCTCGGCCATCATTGTACTCGAACTCGGCAATCGTGCCGTTCCACGCATCGACCAGCGTGACCTTCTCACCCTCGTTGGCGAGCTTCTGCGGATAGTACTGTCCCGCGATCCGCGACGAGAGCCCGCTGCCGTAGCGTTCCTCGAAGGCGGCCTGATTGCGAACGACCAAAACGAATTCGCCGGCCGGCAAAGTGGTGATTCGACCCGTCGCGAAGTCAAACTCCACACCGTTGACGAAAGCCAGCGCCGAAAGATCGAGCGGCTCGTCGCCCGTGTTCTTCAACTCGATGAACTCGAAGTCATCCTTGTCATACGCGCTGCCGTGGTCGGGCCTGGCCGGATGATACATCACCTCCGTAACCCGCAGATGTGTCAAGATCCCCGCCGACAGCGGCTCGCCGACGGTGAACTCCTGCGGATTTGACCAGTGGCTCCATCGGCCCGCACTGTCCTTCATGCGGCAGCGGACACGATACGTCCGCCCCGGCCTGACCACAGCGGCCGGGATACGCACGGACGTTTCGGCCGGGTCCGTGATCTCGCCGCTTTCCCACACGCTGGCGATCTCATAGCGCCCCGGCTGGATGCTGTACGTGCCCGTCTGCCCCCCTCCGGCCGCGCCTGCCTTTGGTCTGGCGGACAGGCATGCATCCACAAAGCAGTCATTGCTGTTGTTTTTCGAGATGTTTAGCAGTTGAATCGCAATTACATTGGCGCCTGCTTTCAGAAAATCGCTCGGCGCATGCCGTGTGAAAGTAACAAAGCTGTCGTCTTCCCGCGAGGCACGAGCCGTCGCGCTGCAGGCGAGTTCCTGCGAATCCACATTATCGCCGGCAAAACAGACGCCATTGATCCATGCGTTGAAGCCATCGTCATATCGTATCTGGAGCGTAAGCGAGTCGTATGCCTGGGGGTCGTCGACATCAAACGTTTTGCGCAGGTAAAGGGTCGTGTAGTTGTACTGCATATTGACGTGCGTCTCGATGAAGGCCTCGCCGTAGCCGATTGGCGCGGCACCTTCCAACCAGTTCGTTTCGGTGGGATTATCGTTATACGAGGCTGCCCGCCACGCATCCATCGGGTCCGATGGCTCTGCGCGACCTTCGAAGTAACGCCACAATGAGCCTTTCGGCGCCAGGATCACGTCCTGGCCGCTGTTCTGGACGCGCGACCAGGGCGCAACCTCCGCGATCCGCCACTTCAGTGCCGCGAACGTCCCGCCGCCCGGCGGCGACCGGAAAGCGCTCGTAGTGAACGTCAGGCCGTTGGCGGGCAGATGTGCAGGGCCGGTATACGAGATTACAGGCGTTTCGGGTATAAGAGGGTCGTACGCAAGGAACGCCAGGCGATTGCCTCCCCAGCCGACCGGCGAAATGAACTCGCGCATCCGCTCAACCATCCCTTCGAAGTCGCCGGTCGGTGAGGTGTTGTAAAATTGCCCCGGATGTTTTATGTGCGGGTTGTAATCCCACATCCTCCGGTCGGCCTCCGTAAAGGGGGCGATCATCGCGGCGTATTCCTCGATCAGTTGGCCGCACTGCTCGCGATTCAGCAGCAGGTCCGCGAGTTCGCGAACACGGTTTTGAAAGGCCAACGTCGCCGCCGGATAATTGCGAAACATACTCGAGCTTACATGCGCAAACAGGCGGTGGTCCAGCACCTGCTTCCATCGCTCGTCATCGTGCATGAAAATATCGTGATCCCACGACAGGTCCACGTCCCACGGCATGATCCACCACTTGCCCGTCGTCGGATGGTGATAATACATGCAGTTCCAGCGGTCGGTCAGGTCATAGTGGTGCACGGCATCGCAGATGACCCGGTAGCTGAAATACATGTCCAGTTCCGTGTTGTCGTACCACCAGGCCTCGCCCGGATAGTTGCGATAGGTTCTGCAAAAGGCCTCGACGTCGCTGTGGTCGGTTACCTGGGACGGCCCCTGGTTATTCTTGTTGCCGCTGTCGCCGCTGACGGGAAAGAACATCTTGTACAGATTCCCGTCCGGCAAATCGCGCTCGTCGAGGAACTTGCCGTCGGGCTGCTCGATCGCCAGGTACAGCCCCCAGAAATCACCCGTGTACTGGTCCGCCGTCGCTTCCTCTTCCCCGTCGATCACTCGAAAGTGCACCCAGTTCGTATGGCTGGCCGGCACGCCGGCCATCTCAAACAGGCGAAACGTCACCGCTTCATACATCCCGTGTTCACCCCGGTTGTCCGAGGCGCCGACCTGCTGAATACATGCCGAAAAGTTCAGCTTGTCCCATTTTTCCTTGTACTTCGTGCCGTAGTTGTCGCGTGCCTGAAAATAATGCCCGCGATTGAAATCAAATTTCCACTTGTTCTTACCCCATGCATAGGTGCTCCACCATCCGCGATTGCGGTACCAGATATGGTCATATACGATGCCGTCGTAGACAAGAGTACCGGTCCATTGATACCACTGTGCCTCCGGGGCGGTATGATTGATCGCGACATACTGACACTGCTGGATGTCCTCCGCTTTTGCGATCAGATGATAGATCGGCAGGGAATTCATAACTTCCGTGCCGAACGTGACCGGCTCATCGATTCCCGGCCGGACAGCCCCCGTCCAGCCCGGCGCACCATCATACACGAAATACGCGAAGTTCGGCTGAGGGTCATCGGCATAAGGTACGGTTATCCCATAGCCTGCTTTATCCTGGACATGGATGCGATAACGGATCAATCGGCGGTGTACCTGAATGTCCGGGCCGATCAGGACAGTGTAAACAGCATCACCGGGAATCCCGTCGCCACCTTTCCCGTCATCGGTCATGGACAGGCTGACCCAGCCGCGGTCATATTCCGGATCGCGTAGACGGTTGTTGTTGCCGTCGGAATACTCGTACCGGATGTAATGGCCCGGCTCGACAACCTGGTACTGGCAGATGACTTGCGCCACACCGTCCGGATCGGTCACTTTGGCGGTGATAGTAACAGTCTGGCCCGACACAGGCTGCTGCGGGCTGTGTTCAACCTGCCGAATGTGCGGAGGGATGTTGCCGGCAAAAACAGAATTCTCCACACCCGGCGTCGGAAAGGCACTCCGCCAACTGCCGCCCAGATCATTGTCCAGGTCCGGATTGACCAGTTGAATCGAGCAGCCGCTGCCCGGGGGCCCATTGTGTGCCGGGACCGGATCTCCCACTGTCGGCCAGGGAAATCCTGCACCGTAATTGACCCGGTCCACGCGCTGGCCCGCTGCGTTGCACAACGCGATTTCTTCGCCGTCGTTGCTCAACCGGCCCTGAAACGGGCCATACACAACCTCCGGGGGTGTACCGAACTTGCTTGTAATAGTAACCGGATGATGTGCGACGGATGCATCTTCGGCCACGACCACGTATCCGCCGGCCGGTATGACCGTTCCCGCCGGAAACTCGTAGCTGATCCCCTCACAAAAACGCCAGCCGGAAATGTCCACGTCGGCGGGACCTGCATTGTGGAGTTCCACGAATTCCACACGCTCGGTCTTCACATCCGGGTCGTAATGTATTTCATTGATGACGATCGGCGAGGGCGCCCTGGTCTGCCACTCCTGAGCCATCACCGCAAAGTCCGAAGTCCGCACGCCGTCGCCGCCCTCGAAATCCGCCGCGCTGCCCGGCCCCGCCAGCCATTGCCCCGCAAACAGCAGCAGATCCTGGATACCAACCGCACAATCGCCATCCAGGTCGGCACGCGGGCACGCGGCAGGTTTCTGGCGCGTCCTGAAAGACCAGACGTCTCCAGCTATCGTCAGTTCTCCCTGTACGTATTGGTCGACCCGCCAATAATATGTCGTCGACGGCAAAAGTCCCTCGACAGTGAACGATGCCGCACCGCCTTCATAGACCGGCGTCGCATCCAACGGCAGCGAGTTACCCAGATAGAGCTTGAACCCGTCGGCAAACACATCCGGCTTCCATGCAAGCGTCACCTTGGGCATCGTCGTGTCCACCGCCCCGTCGGCAGGAACAGGCTCGGTCGCCTTGCCGCCGGTCCGGAAATGCCACAGCGTGCCCGCATGAATCTCTGAACCATCAACCACGTCGACCCGCCAGTAATAGGTTTGCTCCCACGTCATGGGCGGGCTGAACGTCGTTACCGCCAGATCGGTCCTGATGATCTCCCAATTTAGCGGATCGCTTCCGCAATAAAGGTTGTACCGCGCCCCGTCAACGCCTTGCGGTGCTCGCCATCGAAGCGGCTCGGCAGGATGGACACCCGATGCATTGTCCGCGGGCACAGGGTCCCAGGCGGTATCGTCTCTTGGGAAATGCCTGCCATTCAGGCCGGCCTCATAAACCGCCGCAATCTCCGAAGCCGACAACGCTCGATCGAGAACCGCCACGTCGTCGATCACCGCCACTAACGGATCGGCAGCCCGGCTGATCGTATCCATCGGACACGGTATCGACACGTTGATCGATCCCCGCGACTGGCCGTCCGCCCATAGTGACACACTTGATTCCGTCCCGACAAAGACCAGGTGAACCCACTTATCCAGCGGAGCGGTGTAGTTGAACGAGTGGTCGGCGACCCCGTACACCGTAAACCCCACCTTCTGTGTATCGGCGTACTGCTCCAGACGCAGCGAGCAAGTCGGCGAGTTCAGCAGCGCCGCCGAACGCGTATGGGCCAGCTTTCTGACCCATAACGAAACCGACCATGGCGCAGGAATGTCCACAGCACCGATCCCGACGTACTGACCGCTGCGGCCGTCGATAGAGATGCCTTGCCCGACCTGTCCATCAACGAAGGCCGCGCCGCCCACAAGGGCGCCGTGCACGCCGCGGCCTGACTCGTCCTGTGTATTGCCGTCGAAAGGCCAGTAAGCCCGCAGACCCTCAACCGCCGCGGCCTGGCTCGCAAAGGCCGCCAGCCACACGAGAACAGCGCACAAGCTGGTCATCGCCGCATGCCCCCGGGCAGTCTGCCTGCGGCACTTCGTCAGCTTGATGCGTTGATAATCGGGCATATGCCTTCCCACGAGACAGACATGGGCCGTATGGACGTTTCCGCCCATACGACCCACGATTCCCTTCCTCATCAACAGATTGCGGCGGCCGGAAACTACGGCAGGCAATCCGGAACAATCCGGCAATTCAGCCAGGATGCGGCGAAGATCGCAAGATCACCGATATCGACCTTGCAGTTGCCGTTCCAGTCAAATTCCAGACCTATATTATCCGCACAAACCCTTTCGCCGGTCACTTCATGGTAGAGCCGTCCGACTTCCATTCCATCAAGCGCGTAGTTGTAAAGCGCCACGTCGTCGATGGCTCCGCCGAAGAAGTAGTCGTGATTGATGGTCTCATTCTGCCCGGCGCCGATCTGAAGCGCCTGCACCGGATTCGGACGATAAAGCCCCTCAGTGTTTAAGGCAACCAGCCGGCCGTTGATATACAACCGCTTGATCCCTGTAAGATTCTCGCCGCTCTGTCCAGTGGCCTCAAAGCTTATCGCCAGGTGCGTCCAAGCCTCATCCTCCACCGTCACCGGCAGGAGGACCGTCCCGCTGTTTTGCCACCCGCCGCTGTGGCCTGTCCAGAATTCCCAATTGTCGCCGCCCGTGGCGTAGATAATTAGACCGCCCTGCGAACCGCCCACCCCCGGCACTTCCTGACGTCCACTCACAACCGCTCGATAGTCGCTGTCTAGCGCATCCGGCCGGGCCCACGCCGTCACTGTAAAGCTCGCCGGGTTCAGCTTGCGGCTGAACGGAATTTCAATCAGTTGGTTGACGCCGTTCACCACGACCGCCGAACCTTCGCCAATGATTCCGGGCACGTAGTTGGGTTCCTGTACAACGCCCGGCTGATCGCCGCCCGGCATCACCAGCCCTACACCGTTATGCTCACCGAGTTCGTCCATCAGATTGCCCTCGAACTTCCACTGGGCAACCATCCGCTCGATCATTACCAGTGCCGCAGCCGACCGCAGCGAATCCAACTGGTTCGAGATAACGCAGTAGTAGTAGCCCTCATCCTCCAACTGAACGTTCTCCAGCACCAGCGTGGCCAGGTCGCCGCCTTCCGCCACAAGCGTGTCGTCGTCCGGCGTATCCGTCGCATCATCCACCGACCGCCACCACGCATAGTCCGTCTGGTTCAGGCCCGCCACTGTCAAAGACGCCTGCCCTCCGGCCGGCACAACCACATCCTTGGGGCTTTCCACAAGTACCGGCGTATCCGGCGACGTCGTAAAGCTCCAGACGTGGCCGATATGCAGAATGTCCGCCCCTGGTTCATTAGGCTCGTACGCATCCACGCGCCAGTAGTATGTCGTTGCCGGCGCCAGCACCCCCGTGGGTGACGGATCGACCGTGTTGACGTTTTGCTTGTCAAGAATCTTGTTGTGTCCGAACCATGCAGGGCTCAGTTCGTTGGCGTCGGTGCCAAAATACACGTCATAGCCCGTTGGCACGTATGCCCCGTACGTCCATTCGAGGTTGGTGGCCTTGTCAACGAGCTGCATGCCGTCTTCCGGGAACGGCAGAACCGCGGTCAGTTGCGACGCCAGGAAATGTTCCATGATCTCGGCATCGGAAAGTGCACGATTGAATACCACCGCTTCATCCAGAATGCCCTTGAAGGTGTCCCCGGTTGCATTGTTGCGGTTGCGTCCGATGAAGGCCCTCGGAAAATCGATAGTGGTTGATGTCGTTCCCACCAAAATGCCATTAATGAACAGCTGCATCCCCGACGCGGTCCTGCGATAGACAAGATGCACCCACGTGTCCACCGGCACCGCCGCTGATTTGCCCGGCTCCTCCGTAAAGAAATGGTCCGCCACGCCGTACTCGGTGAAACCTGCCTGCTGGCTGTTCCAGCCCTGGATCCGGATCGAAAACGACCCGCCATCATGAAGTGCCTGGTTATCCGTCCCCTTCTTCATGACGATGTACTCGGCCGTCCACTCACCGGTCAGGACGCCGAGCCCGCTGAAATCCACCTGGCTGGCGGCCGTGTTTTCCGTGTTCGGCCCGGTGAATTCAACCGCACGCGCCCCGCGAAGCAGGCCCGGACGACCCAACGTGACGAGACTGTACGTGCCGTTGTTGCCCCCGCTGCCGCGGTCGACGCAGATGTTGTCAGTCTCGTCGAACTTGTACCAGTTCAACGGGTTCGACGCGCCGATGGCCGCATCCCACTGCGCCTCCTGTGCAGCCGCCGAGCCAACCCCGACCAGCAGCACAAGCACAAAAAGCCCGATTCCCTCTTTGATGTTCATAGTGGTGACCTCCTCAAAAAAAGTGAACAATACGGTTTAAATGACTATCGAGCCGATATATCTCAAGTGTGCCGAAATGATGGAGACGAATCTTTCTCGTAGTAGAGTACCGGGCGTGGTGAGCGCAGAAATCAGGGTTGTGCCGGATGGAACCACCTCCTCTCCGCGGCGTTTACGCGTCAATGGCACCCTTGACACCTGCATACCGAAATCCTCCAGCCCACGATAGGCGGGCCTGTCCCTTTACGGCATGCATAATATAGTAATATGACCTCTCAGGCGACGCAACAAAAAAAAACGCCGCCGGCACGAAATATAAACCAGGTATGCCATGCATCCGCGCAAGAGAAATTTTTCATTTTTCCTTGACAGCGACTGTGGACCAATCCTATATTAGAATAGGCGGCTCGGTGATTGCTTGACCAAGGGCAGGAAAAACAGCATCCACAGCGTTGCTTTGAGGAGGCTTGCGGGACATGGTAAGGCAGGTACTCACGGAAGGTCTCATTTCCAAACGAAGACATTTGGCGCGGCAGGCCTTTACGCTGATCGAATTGCTTGTTGTTATCGCAATTATCGCGCTGCTCCTGGCCGTTCTCTTACCCTCTCTCTCGAAAGCCAAGGATCATGCCAAGCGTGCTGTCTGTCTTGCCCATCTTCACAGCCTCGGCATTTCATGGGTCACCTATGCGGACGAAAACGACAGTCGTATTGTCAATGCCAAGACAGCACGTCTGATTGAAACATCAGCCAGTCCGCGGCAATTTCGGATGGATTGGTCGCCGTCCGCATACCACAACGAACCGACCTGGGTCGGGTGGTTTGACGAACCGACCGATGCTTATGGCGACTTCATCCCGGACAAGGTAGCGCGGGTCGCCTGCATCGAATTGGGAACCCTGTTTCCTTTCAACGAGACCCTGGGGATTTACCGGTGTCCCGTCGGGATCAGGGACGAGTTGAGGACTTATGCCATAACCGATGCGATGAACGGCCATGAAGGGTTCGAAGGTGTTGGAGGTAAAGTCATCAGGAAGATCTCCGACCTGCGGTCGCCCGGCACGCGGCTCGTCTTCCTTGACGAGGGATGGGCAACGACGGAGAGCTGGACTATTTACCCCAACATCGTGCAATGGTGGGATACCGTACCGATTCGACATGGAGACGGCACGACGGTTGCGATGGCAGATGGTTCAGCGGAGTACTGGAAATGGCAGGATGAACGAACAATCGAGTGGGCCAAAGGCACGGGCGACCAAGTCCTTACTGCGCAAAACAACGTGGACTTCAACAAGATACAGCGTGCCGCCTGGGGAAAAAGCATAAATTGATTTCGCCATGAGGAAAACTGACGGATATCACATGTTAAGAAAATGAATTCCGTACCTTGTTCACAGACGGGAGAGACTTCTATTATTTATCTTTGCTGAGGAGGTTCAGACATGGAGAACGAGAAAAGTATCCGCAACTTCGTCGTATGCGCTCTCATTCTGGCGACCACGATCGCCAATGCAGGGACATTCACGACGGCCCCCTGGACAAGTGATGCCGATTCCGGCATCAGCGCCGGCAAGCTGTACACACACACCGGCAAGTTTATGGCCCCCGTCGACGGAGCGCCGTTCTATGCGGGCAACGGCGTCTGGTTCGAGGGCGACAGGGATCTGTCAGGCGTGGACTGGCAGTTATCGAATATTCCTAGCACGTACACGGGGGGCTCGTCGAACGTGCAGGGCAGCGGGGCCAACCTGCTGGTTTCCTTCGTTTACGGCGATGACGACCTGAATGACATCAACCACCCTGTTCTCCGGCTGAACAATCTGATCCCCGGCCAGAAGTACATCCTGACGTGCTATGCCAAGGGCTGGGAAGACAGCGGCCGACATGTCAACATTATTCCAAGCGATGACCCGAACGCAGCGACTGTGATAAATCAGGACATGTACGGAGCCAACAACGGTCTTCTGTTGAAGTACACGTACCTGGCGCCCGCTTCGGGCAGTTTCTCTCTGACGTTTGATCAGGTGGCGGCAACAAATGTTTCGTGGCATCATTACGCCTTCAGTAACGAGTTGGTGACGCCGGTATACGTCGATCCCAGGCCCGCACCGGGAACGTTTACAGGTTTGACGGTCACTCTCGATTTTACGGCCATACCCGACGAAGGCACGGACACGAGCAATGTCGTGTACAATCTTTACTGGGGATCAGATCCCAATACAACCAATGAGGTCGCTGGCCTTACGGAAGGGACCTTTACGCTGGAGGGCCTGCTGGAGTCTACGACATATCACTGGAAGGTGGATGTCTATGACGGCCAGGAATTGCTCTACGCCACCGACCCAAACAACAGCGGCAAGACCTGGACGTTTACGACCAAGACGCTGGCGCCGGCCACAAAGGCCCTGGAGTATCAGATGGACGAGAACGCCGGCACGCTCGTTCCGGAAGTGATCGGCGGTTATGACGCCGCGGCACTGAACTTCGACGACCCCAACGAGGGCGGCACGGCCTGGGTTGAGGGCATACAGGGCAATTGTCTCAGTTTCGATGGGCTCGACAGCTATGTTGACATGGGCAACGCCGCCCCCCTGCCATTCGGCGCCGGTGAGGGCTTTTCCATCTCCGGTTATTTCCGAACGATCGATAGAGAAGGCCCGCTCGTGGCGTTTCGCCATTCCGCCGACGACGACCCCATTGTGGCGGTAACGGTGGGATTCGACGGCGCCGACTCTTTGCCGGGACAATTGCGATCCATCACGCGTCATGGCGGCCAACTGTTCCGCATTACCGGGCCTCGCGTCGATGACGGCGGCTGGAACCACTTTGCGCTTACTCGGGATACGGACGGAACCATGACCCTGTATCTTAATGGCGTTGCCTGCGGTTCGCAGAACGATCAGCGGGGCGGTTACAACGTTGATTGGCGAGGTATCGGCGCGGAGATCCGCTGGATTCACGATAACCACGCCAGTGTGGGACAGCGCTATCTTGAAGGTCTGATCGACGAAGTGGTCGTGTGGAACGGTGCGCTCAAGCAGACCCAGATCGACGCCATGGTCGACCTCATCCCGTACCGTCTGAACCCGACACCGATAAACGACGCCAAGGTCGATCTGGACGTGGTCCTAAGTTGGAATGCGCCGATTGATCGCATCGCGGCCGATTCTTACAACGTCTATGTCAGCACCGATATCGACATGAGCAATTCGCTGGACGGCGCCACGGGCCTGACGACCCCGCAATTCGTGCCAACCGAGCCTCTTGAATACGATACCCGCTACTTCTGGCAGGTCGAGGTGGTCTCCGAAGGTGCAATCGTCTACACCAGCCCGATCTGGACGTTCAAGACGATCGCCGAGACCGTGGGGAGGTTCAGCACTCATCCCTGGACCGGCGACGCCGATTCGGGAATCAGCACTGCCAAGACCTACACGCACACCGGTAAGTTCAACAGCGGAGGAACGGACGGCGACAACTTCTACGCAGGCAACGGCGTCTACTTCGAAGGCGATATGAACCGGGCGGGCACGAATTGGACCCTTACAGGAGCAGACAATGTGTATGACAATCCCACCGGCTACGCCGTCAACATAAGCGGGGATTCGGCAAACCTTGCTCGCCGCTTCTTCTATGGCGACACGGACGTCGATCATCCCGTGTTGACGCTGACGGGTCTCGTACCGGGCACCAAATATGTTACAACGTTTTATGCCGTGGGCTTCGGCGGCCCATTGGTGCCCGAGGATGAAGCTAACCAGCCGGGTCGTCGCGTGGATATTGAGGTAAGCGATAATCCTGGCAATCCGACGCGCATCGAGCAGAACGGCGCCGGCGCAGGGAACGGCCTGCTTATCAAGTACACCTTCACGGCCCAGACGACCGAGATAAGCTTCACGTTCGATGCGGCCATTGCCGCGCATTCATGGCACCATTACGCCTTCTCGAACGAGATCGCACTGCCGTTTGATCTGACGCCAAGTCCTGTCGTCGGTCAGACAACGGATCTGGACGTCACATTGAGCTGGAAGCCCTCGCCTGCTGCCGGGGCGTATGGCGCTACATACAATCTGATCGTCGCGACGGACCCGGAATTGACGACGGTTGTCCTACAGCGGGACGGACTGACGGATACGAGTCTTGCCATCACAGGTCTCGATCCTCAAACAGCGTATTACTGGCGCGTAAATGGCCTACTGGAAGGCAATGTGGTATATAACGGCCCCGTCTGGACATTCTACACAAAATCCACAACGCCTGCACAGGTCATCGCGGCGTGGAAATTGGATGAGGGCAGCGGCACACTGGTCAGCGACATTGGCCAGACCGGCCTGCACGGCACGCTTGTCAACTTCGACGATCCGAATGCCGCCTGGGTCCCCGGAATCGAGGGCACTGCCCTGCGTCTGGACGGTGTGGACGATTACGTCAGTCTTGTGGACACACCGGTCACCACCCCCCAGGGCTATGCATTCTCCGTTTCGGGCTTCTTCAGGACCCGCGACAGCCAGGGGCCGCTGTTTACGATGAGACATCCCGGTATTCTCTCGGTCTACGTAGGGTTTGACGGCGCGGACAATGTCCCGGGGCATTTCCGGTTCATCTCCAGCTCCGACGGTCTGCGGCGGATCACCGGCCCGCGGGTGGACGACGGATTGTGGCACCATTTTGCCGTCACGCGTTCGACGTTCGGCAAGGTGGAACTGTATATCGACGGTGTTTCAGTGGGCCAGACCGTCGACCTTGCCGGAGAATATACCAACGACTGGAACGCCTTCGGCACCGATCGTAACTGGGTCAATGATTGGCTGTCGCAGACATTGCACCCGCACGACTGGTATTTCCTGGACGGCCTGATCGATGAGATTACAGTTTGGCAAGACGAACTTCAGCCGGACCAGATCGCAGCGCTGGCGGCCATGCTGCCGGTGGCAGGCGACCTTAACGGTGACGGCTTGGTCGACGTGGCCGACCTGGGCATTCTCGCCGACGGCTGGCTGACGAATGACCCCGCGGCCGACATCAATGTCTCTGGCAATGTTGATCTTGTCGACTTCGGCATACTGTCGGAGGACTGGAAGGATTGATCATGAGTGCACCGTCCCGTACCGAGGGCCGGTGAGCAAGATTGAGCAGCAGTAGAGTCACGGAAACAGGCTGCGCAGCAACCACTTCGCAGCCTGTTTCCCTTATAACGCGGCGTCGAGAGGGAGGGTGTTTTGCGAAAAGTACCCGCAGGTATAACCGCAGCCGTTGCGATCATAATGGCAAGTGCGATCGCACGGGCTGTTGACACCGTCGTTGTCTTTAGTGAAATCATGTACCATCCTGCCGAGCAAGAATCACGGCTGGAATGGCTGGAACTGCATAATCTGCTCGCCGTCGACGTCGATCTGACCGGCTGGCGGATTGCCGGCGGCATCGACTATCGATTCGCAGAGGGCGCTGTTATCGAGGCGGGCGGATATCTCGTCGTGGCGGTCGATCCGCCATCGCTTAAGGCTGCCACAGGCCTGGCCCACGTCCTGGGGCCGTTTACCGGCCGGCTGGACAATGCCGGCGAGACACTTCAACTGATCAGCAACAGCGATCGCGTCATGGATGAAATCACCTATGCCGACAGCGGCGACTGGCCCGTCGCGCCGGACGGGTCGGGCGCTTCGCTTGCCAAACGCAGGCCCAACACGGCCAGTGCAGCCCCCCAGAACTGGACATGGAGTCCGCTAAGCGGTGGAACGCCCGGCCGCGAGAATTTTCCGAGCCGCGACACACCCCCGGTAAGACATAAGCTCATCAAGGCCCTTGACACGTGGCGATACACCGACGCGGGCATCGATCTCGGCGCCGCATGGCGGCAGCTCGATTACAACGAAGACAGTAACTGGCGAACCGGTGTAAGCGGTTTCTTCCTTGGCGCCGGTTCCGCGCCGGGAGAGCGAACAGCAATCGATACGCTCTTCAGCACGGGTGTCGATGACGAGCACAAGCCGTTGAGTCCCGGCCAGGACGATCCCCACTATATAAATGCCGCCACCGGCGAAAAAACCATCGTGATGCAGAATCATTCGGCATGGTTGGGCAATGGCGTCGCCTCGCAGTGGACCGGCCTCAGCGGGCGGGGCACGGACAATTTTCCGGCCGGCCAGTATATTTTCCGCACAACCTTTGACCTGACCGGCTATGACCCGGCCACCGCGGCGATCACGATGCTGATTGCCGTCGATGATGTACTGGATGGTGTCCGACTCAACGGCGTCGACACAGGCATCAGTTGTACGGGATTCAGCTCGTTTTCAGGACCGTTCCATATCGTGGATGGGTTCACGGTTGGGATCAACACGCTTGAGTTCGTGTTCACCAATGGCGGCTCCTCGCCAAATCCGAGCGGCCTTCGTGTGGAGCTGAGCGGCACCGCCGTCGCCGTCCTCGAACAGACCGAATTGGCCCCTGCCCGGACATACTACTTTCGTAAGGATTTCTCCTGGCAGCCGGACCCCTTTTCGCAGGTTGAACTGAAACTGGACGCCCTCATTGATGACGGCGCCGTGTTCTATCTCAATGGGCGCGAACTGTACCGCATCAACATGCCGGACGGCGACGCAGCCTTTCAAACGGATGCGCTGATGGAGATCGCGCAGCCCGCATTCACCGGCCCCGTAACCGTGCCGTCGACGCATCTGGCCGCCGGGCTCAACGTCCTTGCCGTCGAGGTGCATCATGCGGCATCGAGTGAAGATATCCGCTTTGCAGCCGCCCTGGAGGCGATTGAGACGCCGCTTCCGCCGGACAGCCCCGTCGCGGTCGCCATCAACGAGATCACGCCCGCCGACATCCCCGGCATGCATATTGAATTCTTCAACTACGGTGATACTCCCGTTGATATGACGGGCTTCGTGCTCGCCTGCCGCGGCACGACGTCGGGTGACTATGTCTTCGGATCGGTCACATTTGAGCCATCGGCTTTCGCGGTCATCAGCGAGTCGGCCCTGGGCTTTCATCCGTCGGATGAAGACAAGCTGTTCCTGTACACGCCCGATGGCCTTATTGTCGATGCCGCCGTTGTCAAAAAGTCCCTCCGCGTCCGCTTCCCCGACGGCACGGGACGATGGGCCCGCGCAGATGTCGAAACCCTCGGGCAGCCCAATCATGTCAGTCTGCACGACGAGATCGTCATCAACGAAATCATGTATCATTACCGCCCCGTGCGCGAGGTTGAAGCCGAATACGAAACCACCCTGCTTGTGGCGTCGAAGGCCCCCTGCGCCGTTCGGGTGCCGCAGGATGATTCGGCGGGCCTGGCCTGGACCGGCGGCAGCGAGCCGTTCGACGACTCGGCATGGCAGGACGGCGAGGGAAACACAACGGGCGTCGGTTACGAAGTATCGGGCAGCAATTTTGCGGGGCTTTTTGGCACCGATGTCATTGCCGAAATGTACAATGGCAGAAAATCCGTCTATATTCGCATTCCATTCACCGTTGACGACCCCGCCGAGGTCGAGACCCTGATCCTGCGAATGAAATACGATGACGGCTTCGTAGCATATCTCAACGGCGTCGAAGTCGCTCATGCCAACGCTCCCGGCCGCGACGGCAACCCCCTGCCCCTCACGTGGCAGTCCGGATCGACCGCCAGCCACGCGGACACCGAAGCTGTCGTTTTCCAGCCCACTGATGTTACCGCACACAAGCACCTTCTTCGTCCCGGCAGGAATATACTCGCAATCCACGGCCTCAACTGGTCCGCGGGCAGCACGGACATGCTGGTCCTGCCCGAACTGGAAGCGCGCCGCATACTCGTCCCTCACGTTCCCTTCCACGAGTCCGACCAGGAATGGATCGAACTATACAATCGAAGCGCCGCTGCGGTCGACCTGACGGGCTGGTCGCTGGACGGCGGGATCCGATTTGACTTCCCACCGGGGACAACCATACCGGCCGATGGATACCTCGTGGTCGCCAGGCATGTTGATCAGTTTACACAGGAGTACCCGGGCGTGCCCGTCACCGGCGGCTTTGAAGGCGCGCTGTCCAACAAGGGCGAAGCCATTATTTTGAAAGATGACAACGGCAACATCGCCGACGAGGTGAATTATCACGACCGCGGTTATTGGCCTCAGTATGCCGATGCGGGAGGCTCGAGTCTCGAGCTTCGCGACTGCCGGGCCGATAGCGCCGCCGCGGCGGCATGGGCAGCCAGTGACGAGACGCAGCGCAGCACATGGAGAACGTACACCTATCGAGCCGCAGCAGTTTCCTCGCCGGGCAGCAATGAGCCAACACTCTGGAACGAATTCATTGTCGGCCTGCTCGATACGGGCGAAGTACTGCTGGACGATATCAGCGTCATCGAGGATCCCGACGGCGCCAGAATTCAGGTAATTCAGGCAGGCTCCTTCGAAACCCAGACAGATACATGGCGTTGCCTGGGCAATCATGGTTTGAGCCGGGTTATCACCGATCCCGCCAATCCTTACAACCACGTGCTGCATCTGGTCGCTACCGGACCGACCGAACACATGCACAATCATGTGGAAACCACCTTCGCGGCCGGCCGAACAATCGTCACCGGACGCGAATACGAGATCTCGTTTCGGGCACGGTGGCTGGCAGGTTCCGATCAGCTCAATACCCGCCTTTATTTCAACCGTGCGGCGAGAACGACGTTTCTCCGAACGCCGCCACTTTCCGGAACACCGGGACAGCGCAACTCCCGGTACACCCCCAATCTGGGGCCCACGATTTCGCAACTGACGCACAGTCCGGCCGTGCCGGCCCCCGGAGAACCAATTGAGGTGAGCGCGTATGCCGACGATCCCGATGGAATTGCGGCCATGGTCTTGTACTGGTCGGCAAATGAAGCCGCCTTCCAGACCACAGCGATGACAGCCGCCGGCGGCGGGTACTATATCGCAACCGTGCCCGGGCTGCCTGCCGGTACAATCGTCCAGTTCTACGTGCAGAGCCGCGACACGCGCGGCGCAGTCGCGGTATGGCCGCCAACCGGCGCCGCCAGTCGCGCATTGTGCAGGATCAACGACAATCAGGCCCGCCCCGCGCCAGCACACAACTTCCGCATCATCATGACCCCATCCGATGCCGCGTTTCTCCACGAACCCACAAACGTTATGAGCAACCACCGCATGCCCGCCACCGTCATTTACAACGAAAGAGACATCTATTACGACGTGGGCGTCCATCTCAAGGGCAGCGGTTACGGCCGCAACAACGACCGCGCCGGATTCAACGTGCGCTTTCGACCGGATCAGTTGTTCCAGGGCGTCCATGACGTCGTCTCGGTGGACCGCAACGGCGGCCCGGGCGGCGGCGGCGCCAGTCATCGCGAGCTGGTCCTCAAGCACGTCGGCAACCGAGCAGGCAGCATGCCCGGCATGTACGATGACGTTGTCAACCTGATTTCGCCGCTTGGCAATCTCAACGGCCCGGCGCAGCTCATGATGGCCCGTTATGATGACGCCTTCCTCGATGCCCAATACGAAAACGGCGCGCAAGGCACGCTCTACGAGTTCGAGCTGATCTACTATTCGCAGAACACTGTTGATGGGAATCCCCAGAGCCTCAAGCTGCCTCCCAACAACGTCCTGGCGATCGACTTCACGAACATGGGTGACGACAAGGAAGCCTATCGCTGGAATTACCTGATAAAGAACAATCGCGCCGCCGACGACTACTCGCGTGTCATCGACATGGCCAAAACCTTCAGCCTCGGCAGTTCGGTATTCGAAACCGCCATAGAGGATGTCATCGACGTTGATGAATGGATGCGGGTCTTCGCCTTCGAGTCGCTTGGCGGCGTCGGCGACACCTATAACCAGGGCCTGGCTCACAATCTGATGCTCTATACCCGCCCCGCGGACGGGCGTGTGCTCGCGCTGCCGTGGGATTTGGATTTTGCCTTTTTCGAGTCGACGTCGGCGTCGGTGTTCGGCTGGGGCAGCAACCTGCAGAAGGTCATCGCCATCGACCGCTTCAAACGCCTTTTTTACGGCCACCTGTATGACATCATCGACACCGCCTTCAACGTGGACTATCTCGCCCCCTGGGTCGATCATTACGGCGCCGTCTCCGGCCAGAATGTGGGCAGCGAGATACTCAGTCGCGTCGACCAGCGCCGCCGTTTCGTCCTCGACCAGATGCCCCCGCATGTGCCCTTCGCCATAACCACCAATGCCAGCAATCCTTTCACCGTGGACAGCGACAGTGTAACGCTCCAGGGAAACGGCTGGATCAACGTCCGCCGCATTCGCCTTTCGGGAAACGACGAACCGCTCCAGCTCCGCTGGACGGATCTGGATTCATGGTCGGTCACCCTGCCGCTTGAAGGCGGCCTGAATACGCTCACGCTGGAGGCCTATGATTATCAGGACAGGTTCATCGCCTCGGATAGTATTACCGTCACCAGCACTTCCAGCGAACGGCCCTTGCGGCGGTACCTTCGCGTAACCGAGATCATGTATGACCCCCTTGTGAGCAAAGATTACGAGTTCATCGAGTTGTGCAACATCGGCCCGGATGTGCTTGATGTTTCGCAAGTGACGATCACCGGCGGTATTACCTTCTCTTTTGCCGACGGTGTAATCACTTCGCTTCAACCCGGCGCGTATGTTCTGGTTGTCAAAGATTCAACCGCATTTCAATCGAGATACGGTGCCGACAAGCCCGTCGCAGGGCAATATAGCGGCTCTCTCGGCAATGAGGGCGACACCATTGTAATCCGCGGCGCCTTCGGCGCGGACGTGCTGTCGTTCGAGTATAATGACGGGCGAGGCTGGCCTCCAGCCGCGGACGGTCCGGGCCATTCGCTGGTGCCTCTTACCCGTGCAATCGCCGATGAGCCGGCCGGCTCGCTGAATTACTGCGGCAACTGGCGGGCAAGCACCTACATTCATGGCTCGCCCGGCCAGGCCGACCCGGAATTGCCCCCCGGCCTGGTGCTCAACGAGATCATGGCGCATACGGACTACCCCGTCCCGCCGCACGATTCCAACGACTGGATCGAACTTCTCAACACCGGCGATTCGCCAATCTGCCTCGACGAAAACTGGTATCTGAGTGACGACAAGGACGAACTCGCCAAATGGCCCCTCCCACGCACAACAGTTCCTGCGGGCGGCAGAATCACCTTCGATGAAGTCACCGGTTTTCATAATCCGATCACGACGGGGTTCGGCCTCGATAAGGCTGGAGAAGAGATATTCCTCTCACACCTGCCCGCGACCGGTCCGCAACGCGTCGTGGATTGTCTCAGTTTCAAGGGCCAGGAAGCCGACGTCTCGCTTGGCCGTTCGGGTGACGGCGGACCATTCTGGGTTCATCAAGTGCCGACGCGCAATCTGCCCAATGGCGCGGCCGTGAAAGATCTCCTCATCAGCGAGATAATGATCCGGGCTGATCGGCAGTATGTTGAACTCTACAATCCAACCGCCAATCTAATCGTTCTTTATAATGAAGCAGGCGCATGGCGTCTTGATGGCGAAACCAGCTATGTTTTTCCGCCAACTGCATCGATTCCGCCGCACGGCCGATTAGTCGTCGTTGACTTCGATCCGGTCGCCCAACCCGATGCCTTGGCCGAGTTTGAGACTCTCTACAATACGGATGGACTTGTGGCCAATGTAAGCGTTTTCGGGCCCTTCTCTGACCGGATACCCCAGACCACCGGTCGTATCGCCATCGAACGGCCTCAGTTGCCCGACAAGCCGGGCGATCCCATCTGTTGGGTAATTGTCGACGAGGCCATTTACTTCAACGGACCGCCCTGGCCGACAACCTCGCTTAATCCATTGTCTGCCCTGCAGCGGCAGCCTTTCGACCTTGCCGGAAACGACCCTCGCGCCTGGAGATCCGCCGCGCCAACACCGGGCGGCCGTTCCCCCGCGCCCGCAGACTTCGACCACGACGGCGACGTCGACATGGCGGATGCGGCCATTCTGGCAGCCGCCTGGCGCAGCGAACCTTCCGACCCGGCATGGAACGCGGCCTGTGACATCAGCTTACCGCCGGACGGCTTAATCACTGAGGCCGATCTGCAAACCTTCGCCGCATTCTGGCTATACCCCTGGCAAAACAACCCATAGTCGTCTCCTTCGGCATCATTATTCGATCACGTAAGACCTGAAATTGTATGTGCCAATCATGTTTGGTTGCTCACGGTAATGTTTGCTGCTTGATGACGCCAAAGCAGCAAGGCGTACCCTTAATACCTCTTGCAGTTTTGCCTTGCTGGAGGTAAAGTCTAAGGAACCTTAGCAGGGTGTGCCGGCAAATGGATATTTTAACGCCACTATTCAACGTGGCAATGAGATTCGCCGACAACAACAAAGAGCCAGGCTCAAACGTAAATGGGAGTACAGTCAGAGTTGCCGTCAGCAGAAATGCCGGAGCTTTGGTTCCATAAGTCCCTGGCGGGCAAAGGCTCGGAGGAGTGACCGAGTGGCTTAAGGTGGCGGTCTTGAAAACCGCTGTACCGCAAGGTACCGGGGGTTCGAATCCCTCCTCCTCCGCTCGACAAGTGCCGCTGGCCGGTGTACCAGCGGCGCTTTTTACCTGCCTTGCTGCACCCCGGCAGCCAACTCCATGCTGAGTTCATTGAAGAACACAATGCATTTGGCGATCTTCGGCATCGACTCGAACCAGTCATGCGAATACTCCATCCCGAACATGGTCGGCCGGATGCCAAGCCGATGCACCTCGGTAATTAACTCGCCCGTCCGGCCCACGCCCGTACCCCACGGCACATCATGACCCGCAGCCCCCTTTTCATGCAGATCGTGCATCTGCACCGTGATCAGCCGCCCCTTGAGCATCCGGACGGCCTCGATCGGGTCAATTCCGGCCCGCATCCAGTAGCCCACGTCCCCGCACGCCCCGATCCGCCTGCTTCGATCTTCACAAACCTTCAAAACCCCCTCCGGCCGCCAGTACACCGGCGACTGGTCCGGCCCGTGATTGTGAATCGCAACGTTGATGTCGTACTCGTCACAGAACCTCTCGATCATATCCAGAGCCTCCGGCTTGGGCTCGGACATGAACGTCTCAATCCCGATCTTGCGGCCGAACTCGAATATCCGCCGGCATCCGGCCTCGTCCCCGGGTATTTCGTGGAAATAGTAGGTCAGCATCCGGACGCCCGCCGCATCCAGCTTCAACCGAATGGCCTCCAGCTCCGCATCCGTCAGGCCCGGCTCGAAATCCTTGTCGATCTCCTTGCTGACCTTCTGAAAACTCAGGCCGCCCATAAAAGGCAGCCCCAATTCAGCCGTCTTGTCAATGGCCTCAAAAAGAGTATACCTGTGGAACGTATACGCCTCGATGCCCAATCGCCAGCCCAACTTCTCCTGCGCCCGGACGGCCGGCGTGAGCTTTGCACTGGGCAGCGTCGGCCCGTCAAGGTCACCCAGAACGAATTGCGCCGCCGCAAGATAGAACTGCAGCATCCGGCGATCCCAGAACACGTACGGATTATGCGCAATCGTCGAATAAAACACGCGGCCGCGACCGTACTGCCGAACCCAGGCCAGGGCGTAATCGTTATCCGCACGCAACGTATTGCCGAACTGACGCCCGTCGAACTTCGTCCGCGTCGTATCTATGCTCAACAATACGCGCACGCGCTGCCGCGAATAGACCTCGTGAAACCTGAAAAACTCATCCCGATACTCGAAGCCCGCCGCATCGAAGTACTGGTTCACCGGATGCTCCGGATCATCCAGCTTGATGAAAACATGCTCCGTGTTCTCGCGGTGACTCGCCCCGCGCGCCCCCAACATGACGCCGAACTCCGGCCAGTCCTCGTGCGCCCCCGGCCAGCGGGTGAACGCCACCGACGTCCCGTGAACCCCCATCAACCCCCCGCCGCCGTAGACAAACTCCACCAGGTTCCGCCGCAGCGTCGCATCTTCAAACAGATTACCGACTGTATTGTTAAAGAACACCGCATCGAACTGGTCAAGGCTTGATCGCTCGAACACCGTGGGATCCCTGCTGATCACCGTCTCGAAAGCACCGGTCCTCTTGCCCATCAGTTCGAATGCAGCGTTGGCAGTGGGGATCGATCCGTGCCCACCGTAATTCACGTTGAGATCGAAGATAAGGAGCCGCCGCCGTTTGCGAGGCGACGCCGGCGCCCGGTCAGGAATCGCCTTTTCGATCAGCGCTCGCTCATCCGGCCCCGCCGCCCAGACCAGCCTTGACGCCGCCGCACCCGCAGCACAACCGAGAAACAGCCGCCGAGTCATCTGCCGCTTCATACCCGCCATTGTCGCCTCCATATATCGCTGCTGTGGCCCAGAATCTTCTCATTCCGACGGTACAAGCATAACAACTCGGGACCTGTTTGTCACGGCCCGCAGTCTGTGAAGTATGCGAAAATGCTTTCCGGCCGTTCCGGCAAGAACACGGCAGCGCCCGCTGAGCGAAACACAACCGGCCGGGCTTGCCGCACCAGCCTGCCACCGGAAAGGAGACTCGCGCAACATAGAAGCCCGGCCGCAGGCTATTCACCAAAACGGCATCTCGCGACGTTCCGGCCATATAGCGATCGGCGTTCCAGGTTCCCGCCGTCTCAGATCAGCTCCTTGGCCGAAACCTTGTCGCCCGGCTCCTCATCTTCCGGCCCCGTTTCCGGCTCGACCGCTGCCTCCGGCCCGGCCGCCGACGCCAGAAGAGCATGCAGCGCCCCCCACCGGCGTCGAACGAAGCTGCCCGCCGCCCCGACAACCAACAGCCCCGCAAACAGCCCCAGGCTCGCCCCCACGTCGGCATTGAACCGCCCTAACCGCTGCCGCTGCGCCTCGAACGCCACGACCATCTCGCCGTCCGGCTCCACCTGCAGCGGACTGTCAAATCGCAGCAGCTTGCCGCTGAACGGCATGGCTATCTGCAACTGGGCCACCGACCCTTCCGCCGCCTCCTGTGCCTCGATAATCTGTTTCGTGATCAGCTCCAGGTTTTCGCTGTCTGCCTTGCCCAACGAACTCTCGATGCGCTCAGCCTGCTGTTGGCTGAAACTCATCCCTGCCTGCTGCATGGCAGCCCACTGCTGCGGTTCGGACTCGCCTCCGAACGCCTGGCTCCGCAATCGCCCGCGGGCATTGACCAACCCCACCTTCGCCTGCTGCATGACGAGATTGTCCAGGTCCACCCGGATATCCTCGTTCAGCGCGATGTTGTTGCGCGAAAAATTGTACCCCTTTGACAGCGCCCGCCGCGCGTCCGCCTGCCGCCCCAGTTGTGCCAGCTCCCTGGCCAACGTCTGCTGCTGCTGCGCAAACTGCTCGTTGGCGGTGTTTACCTGGATCATCTGCTCCTCGTACGATTGCATGCTGTAACGCTCCAGTTGCGGCGCAGCCAGCACGCTCTTGTCCACCGTTAGCGTACCAGCGAAATTGCCGTAGCTGTAGCCTTCGGGCACATACACGTGCCAGGTGATCTGCTTCAGCGGCAGATCGAAGCGCGGCCCCGTCAAGCGGTGAACACCCGTCCATCCCCCTTGCGCCGACGGCACCGGCCCCACGTACACCAATTCCACAATGGCATCGTCATTCGTATACTGCGGCAGAGGCACCAGCAGCACCTCCTGCCCCTCCGCGTTGCTGCGAATCGAAGGCTGGGCCGCCTCCCCGTCAACCGACAGCGACCAGATCCGTCCGTTCTCCGGCAGGATCGTCTGAAGATGCCGCCGCGACCCCACCCGAAGCGTCAGCCGCACGCGGTGGATCGCCTCACCCGTCGGCGTCACCACCGTCGCCAGTTCCGTCCGACGAATATCCGCCCCGATCTGTTCGGCCGCCGCATGACGCCTGGCCTTCACAGTCAGCACCGCATCCGCCGACGTGCTGCGGTAGCACATCGCCGCCCCCGAAAGGTCCTCCGCCCCGAACCACGCGGGAATGCTCCGCGCCTCCGCCGGCCGCAGCGCAGCATCCACCTCATCCACGGACAACTCAACGCGTTCCGTCGCAAACACCACCGTATGCCCCTGCTGCACGTCAGCGTCCTTACACCGCACCGCCGCCAACGGCACATCGCCCTTTGCCTGGTCGTACTGCGTCTCATACGTCACCCTCAAAAGGTACGGCCGCTCGTACACCTTGTCGGCAAGCTCTACACGCCAGTCCGCCTGCCCCAAGTGCTCACGCCGTGCAATCCCGGGCCCTGTGATTGTCACCCCGGTCGCCCCCGCCGGAAGCGCCAGGTCGAACGTCTTGACCCCCGCGTGAAACAGCCTGTACCGCAGATATTGCTCATGCCGCACCAGGCCATCGGTCACCCGCGCCACGTGCAGATACTGCACCGTCACCCGCGGCTGCACAAGTTCCGTCTGCAGCTGCAACTGCCAGTCCGGCCGAAGCAGCCGAAACGCCAGAAGCCCCTGTCCTTGCTCGCCCAATTCCACGGGGTTCACCTCGCTGACCCCCTGCCGCGACGCCACCGACAGCCGCACCCCCTGCTCCGACCCCACCACAAGCTGACCCGTATGCTTCAACACGTCCGCCAGCGCCACCCGCGGCGCCACCAGACGCTCCGGCATCTGCGACACCGGCTGGCTCAAAGTCAGCTTCAACTGCACCGTCCCCACCAGCTTCCGTTTGAAATGCACTCGAACGTGCCGCCCGCCCGCATCGACCGACTCATCCCAGTGGCTCACCTGCTCGGCCACGAGGGTGTCGATGTCGTACCCCTCCGGAATCTCCAGGGCGATATCGAACCGCCCCGCCTTGGCGATCTCGATATCCCACTGGCTGTTGTAGACCAGCCGGTCGTCCTCCGCGTTGAATCGCGCCGTCTCCCGGCTTCGCAGTTCGCTCTGCACCGCCAACACCTGCCCCAGGACGACACTCTCCGTCGCATCGAATCGAAACGCCTGCGTGATCTGCTCACCGCTGACGCCCCCCGCCTTTGCGAGCAGCTCGCCCGCATCCCGCACATAATCACGTGCATTCATCGCCGGCGGATGCTTATCCAATCGCACGTAGACCGACGGATCGGCCGCCACCCCCAGGATGCTGTGCTGGCTCAGCGCGTCGCGGATCACCAACGGCTTCAACTGCACCTCATACGGTACCGCCGCACTTGCCGACTGCGTAACAAGGCTCACCTCAAACGTGCCGGTGGCAGGCCGTGTCAGGCGCAGCTCCAACTCGCGGCTGGCCGGGTCGAAACGCCAACTGCCCAAATCCGCAGCCGCCACCGACGTCACCGTCTCCCGCGCCGGCACCAGCAACTTGAGCGTATCCACCTGCCCCTGCGCTATCTGCAGCCTGACCGCATGAAACACCTGCAAGAGTCCCGACGACACATGCGCCAGCGCCACGTCCTGCGCATAAAACCGCACCTCCTCCTGTGACGCCTGCCTTTCCTGCGGCCGCCACGTAAAGACCGCCGCCGCCCCCGGCTCGAACATCGCATCAACCGTGATCCGCCCTCCCTCCACACGACGCGCCAGACGAACCGCCGCCGGCGCATCGACCAACATGTTGGCATCCGCGATGCTCAGGCTCACGCTGTTCGTCAGCGCCATCGGCATCAGCATCTCGAACCGCCGCTGGTGATCCTCGCCCGCCGCCGGCAGCGGCGCTACAAACGTCGCCTCAATGTCGTACACATCCGCCTTCTCTACCGCCACCACGTGCCGGCCTCCCTCCGTGCGAATCGTCACGCCCGGCGCCGGCCTCGGCGAAGACGTCAGCACCGCCGACGCATCCAGCAACGCAAAATCCGCCGCCCCCGTCGCCGCAATACGCAGCCTGTACACTGCCTCCACGTTGTCCGCCTCCGCCGACAGGCGACACTCCACCCGCTCGATCATCGATTGCGCAGCCAGCGCCTTCCTTGCGCCCCCCGCCGCTGCGCAGCCGCCCGCCATGCTGATCGCCGCAATGATCAACACCGCCGGCGCAAGCGCTGCCTGCACCGGCCTCGAAAGGCCGCGCACCCGCCGAATCACCGCCAACACCGCAAACCACACGGCGATCACCGTCGGCGCCCCCCACGTAAGCAGCCCCTTCAGCACCGGCCACGTCGCCGGCATCTCCGCCGCAAGGTACAGCGCCGCCGCCAATCCCATCGCCGCCCCCAACCACCACCATCGCCGCAGCATAACCGCCGCACACGACCCCAGGACAATCGCCAGCCCGGCCGCCGCGACGTCCGCCACCGAAACGCCCTGCCGCCACGCCGGCACAAGCGACGCACTCACCTCCAGCGGCCGCTCAGCATCGGCGTTGATTGCCTGCGTAAAAGTCAGCGCCGTCAAAGGCGCAGGCGCCTCAATCCATCCGCACAAGCCCGCCCCAATGCCCAAGAACAACACCGCCGCCAACGCCACAGCCAGCACAACCTCCGGCAGCCGCTGCCGAAAGAACAACACGCACATCAAGACAGCCACAAACGCCAGCACCCCCAGAAGCCACGCAGCCGCCGACTCGATGCCCCTCTCCATGGACCGGCCCCAAAGCCGCGCCGTCTGCCCCAGCACCTCCGCCAGCCCCGCCTGTGCCGCAGACTGCATCCCCGCCTGCATATTACCACCAGCCGCCGCAATCGCCCACGCTGCCGGCGCCGCCACCCGCCAATCCGCATACGTAATCGGCACCGCGCACCGCGGCGCCTCCAGATCCAGCCGCCGCCGCCACCAGCCCCCCGTCTTATGTACCTGCCCGTACTCCAACTCCACCGTCGAAGGATCGTTCGGGTTCATCTTTCGGCTCAGCGGCACCAGCAACTGCCCGCTCTCGCCGTCATACGACGCCGCCAGACGCCTCCTCGACTCGGCCCCGTCCTTCTGCTCGATCAGCGACACCGCCCAAACCCGCGCCTCCTTCGGCATCGTCAGCGGCAGAAACTGCCCCGTTGTATTCTTGACCTTGTACCGAACCGTCGTCACCGACTCCACCCGCCCGTCCGGGTGCACCGCCAGGCGCGTCTGATGCGTCGCGATATCCACCACCACCGGCAGAAGCTCGCTCCGCCGATACGGATCGATATGCAGCATCGCCACATGCGGATCGGCCGCGTACTTGTAAGCCGCCAGAATCGGACTGCTCGTCAGCAGCCGGTAGTCCGACGGCAGTTCGTCCATATTAATCGCCAGCAGCCCCATCGTCCCCCCCTCCGGCGCCTCCGCCCGCAGCTTCAGGTCCAGGTGGCTCGTCACCACCACGTACCCGCTCTGCGCCTGCACGTCCTCGCAGTGCAGCGCACCGATACGAATCGGCTCTCCCGGGCCGTGCGGCTGCGTAAACGTCACCGCAAGGTTGTAATCGCCGATCACCTTCCGCGTCAGCTTCACCACGTATACGCCGTCCTGCTCCCTCCACTGCCCCACGTCACGGCCCACGAAATCCACGTTCATCAGGCTCTTGGCCAGACGAAACCGCAGCTCATCCACCGGCGAACCCGTAATAATGTAATTGATCACCGCCGAGCCGTACGCCTGCGCCTCGCCGATCGACTGCAAGTGAAACACCTCCGCCCGAATCCCCGCCGGCTTGCTCCGCGCCAAGAGCTTCAACGTCCAGTCCGGCTCCCGGTAACGATACGCAAACTGAGCCATCGCAACCCGCAGCGGCACCGACGCCGTATGCACCTCCCGCAGGTTCACCGCCTCCGGCGCCTCCACGTCGATGCCCGCCTCCGCGGCAACCACCACGTAGCCTCGGTGCGTCTTGGCCCCCTTCACCAGAAGCGCCGGAATCGTCTGCTGCTGCCCCAAAGGCCCGTGCCCCAACTCCAGACGCAGCCGAATCAGCGTCCGCCCCAACAAGGGCGCCGCCAGAACCGCCCGCACCGTTGTAGGCTCCCCCGCCTTGACCGACTCCGGCAGATGATAATCCTCCACCTGCTCGCCGTCGACCGATGCCACCACCATCTTCGCCGGCGCGACAATCTCCAACTGCCGAATCGGCGCATCCCGCACATCCAGTTCCAGCTCGCAGTCCACTACCAGGTCGTCCTCCTTGACCGTCGCCACCACGCGCCCCACCACGTCATAGCTCGGCACAATATCATCGACCGTCAACTGCAAGTGATACTTGCTGCCCGCATACGTATAGAAAAACGCCTTGCCCGTCGCGACCGCCCGCTCCTGCCTGCCGTCCAACCGCACGTGAGGAAACCCCGCCGCATCGATCTGCGTCAGCCCGCTCGACTGCACCACCACCAACTGCAGCGCACTGTCCGTCCCCACCGCCAAGTGTCCGCTCGCCCGAATACCCCCCGTAGGCTCGATGGCCGGCACAGTAACCGCCGCCGGCAAGGCATCGATCTCCATCTCGCCCTGAATCCGCAGCCGGTAATCCCGCTCCTGCGGCCGGCTCAACTCCACCACTAACGTCCGCGCCGCCCCGCCCGCCTCCGAAAGCGTCCACGTCCGGATGTGCAGCCCGTCAAGCGCCGTAATACTCACCCCCGCCGGAACCTCGAACGTCAAAGTCTCAATCGTCCCCTGCGTGATCTGAAAATCGAACAGCGCATCCACGTGCAGCAGCCCCGCTCGCACATCCACAATCGTGTTCGCCTGGCTCGACAGCACCAGCTTCGCATCCGCCAGCTTCACCTGCGGCTTCCACCGCACCACGAACTCCTCGTTCGGCCCCAACAGTGCACTGATCGTCAACTGACCCCCCTCCACGCGCCGCTCGACCCGCATCGCCCCGGGCAATTCCACCTCCAGGTCGGGCCGGTCCGCCGCGACCTGCACCCGCCGCATCCGCCCCGACGGCAGCCCCACACGCGCCTCGCGCCACGGCGTGCTCGCCTCCACCCGCGGCCTGGCCACAAACGACGCCGCAATCGCATGCCGCCCCGTCCGCGACCACGCCACGTGATAAGCCTTCGTCTCCTTGTCGTAATCAAGCCGGCATGCCCCCGCCGGCTCGAACTTCTCCAACACCACGTCCCCCTGGATCAGCAGCATCCGATGCCGTGCCAGCTTCGTAACCGCCTCAAAACTCAAATCCAGCCCCAACTCCTGTCCGCTGATCCGTGCCGACACCGCCACCTCGGCGATCTCGATCTTGCCCGACACGTCGACGGCAGCCTCCGCCGCCTCGGACTCCCTGGGCGTCTCAACGGCCGCCTCCATGGCTTGGTTCGTCGTCACAGCCGCCCCCTGCGGCGCCGATTCCTCCGCCCCTGCCCCCGACAAGAACACACAGACCAAAAGCACCGCCGCCGCATTACGTCTCATGATCGTCTCCTCTCAGTGACCCTGTTCCATCGCAACGCAGATCGTACAGATCGTACAAGAAGGCTCTGCTCCATCCGCCTGCATCCAGACGCCGGAGCACTCGCGGACCATCCGCAACCATAGTTTACGGCATCGGCCGGCCCAAAGAGTGTAAAAGTCCTGTAAATAACGACAAACCGCTCACGGCGCCTTCGGCAGGTTCTCCGCCGCTTTGATCAGCGCCGCCAACTCCCGCACATCCCGATCTAACGGCAGTGCCGCCGACACCTGGTCCACAATCCGGTAGACCTCCTCCAGGCTGCCGTTGCGCGCATGTTCCGACCCTCGCAGCAGTTCCGCAAACCGGGCCGCCGCTGCCGCAAGATAAAAACACGGCGATTCCGCCACGGTCAGCTTCCGCACAACGTCGCTGTCCAACCGCTTCGATATCTCCTCTATCTGCCCCGTATCGGTATTGCGATACCGTACAAACACCGTACCCAGGTCCTGCGACTCCGCCGCCGCCCGCGTCAACTCCACTTCATACAAGGCCGTCGAGCACTGCCCCGAACCAACCTCCCCCGCATCCACCGTGTCGTCGCGAAAACGCACATCGGCGATGTCGCGATTCTCATACCCGATCAGCCGATACCGCCGCACCCGCGCCGGGTCGAATTCCACCTGGATCCGCGCATCCTTGGCCACCGTATGCAAGGTCGCTGCCAACTGCTCCACGAACACCCGCTGTGCCTGCTCCGCCGAATCCAGAAACACATAGCTGCCGTCCCCCTGATTCGCCAACGTCTCTAAGAACGCATCGTTATACCCCCCATACCCCACCCCCACGCATGTCAGCGTAATGCCCTGCTTGCGATCCGCCGCCACCGCCTTGAGCACCGCCTCCGCCTGCGTCTCGCCCACGTTGGCCACCCCGTCCGAACACAGCACCACGTGATTCACCCGCCCCGGCACATACGCCCGCCGCGCCGCCGCATACCCCAACTGCAAACCCAACAAGAGGTTCGTCGTCCCCGACGGCTGCATCGCCCATACCGCCTGCCGAATGCGACCCCGCTCGCCCGCCGGCGCCGACTCCAAAACCAGCCGCGCCTCATCCGCACACGTCACCAAAGTCACGCGATCCGCCGGCGAAAGCCGCCTGACTAACATATCCAAAGCCTGCTGCACTAATGGCATCCGGTCCGCCTGCCCCATCGACGCCGACGTATCCACCACGAACACCAGGTGCGCCGCCTTCTGCTGATCCCGCCCGATCGTCCGCGCCTTCACGGCGATCTTCAAAAGCGCCAAATCCTGCCCCTCCCCCGCAAACGGCGAAGGCGCCCCTTCCGCGTGTACCGCAAACGTCGGCTCGCTCCGCTGCGGATAGCGATAGTCGAAGTAATTGACGAACTCCTCGATCCGCACCGCCCCCGCCGGCGGCAGAAATCCCCCGCGAATGTACCGCCGGCACAACGCATACGACGCCGTATCCACGTCCAATCCGAACGTCGAAAGACGGTCCTGCTCCGTCATCACCCACGGATTCACCGGCATCGCCCGAAACCGCGACGCCGGCGGCAGGTCGCTGCCGTCCGGCCGGGCCGTCTCGCTGACACGCTTGACCGCCACAAGCTCATCTTCCTCCACAGCCCCACGGACCCTGCCGCTCACATCCGCACGAACCGCCTCCTTGTCACTGACAACCGCATTGAGCTTGACATCTTCCAGCATCCGCCGCTTCTGCTCTTCCACCCGCGCCATATCCTTGCCGACCGGCCCGTTCACCGCCTCCGCCGCAACCGTCGCCGCTTCGGATTCATACTTCTGCTTAAGCAGCCCCCAATTCCGGGCGTAATCGACCTCCGCCTTAACTTCAAAGCTGTCCGCATCCGCCTTCAAACGCGACTCGTGCGTCCGCGTCAGAGCCTTCCCCGCCTCCTCGCCCTCGGTCCGCCGATTCGCCACACCGCCATCCACAAACAGCGCGGTGAATTCATCCGAGTTCTCCGCCTCCCACGTCGTCGCGGCCGCCCCCCCCATTCCGCCGCCCCCAACCCCCGCAGCCTCGCTAACCGCGGTAGCGCTCACGCTATTCCACTCTTCAGTGGTTTCGCGGCTCAACTCCATAGGAAGCTTGAAACCAGGCCCAACTCTTTCAGCAGCGTCCATCTTTTTGTCCACGGGCGCCATCTCGGCTGCGGCTGCATCTCGCGGCGTGCTCGCAGCCGCCGCGGCCGCCCCCGACTGAACCGTCGCATTTTTGAGAACTATGCGGCGTCCAGCCGCGCCCAGAGCCGAACCTTCGTAACCGAGTTTGTTATAATAAGCATCTGTCTTCAACTCATTTGCGCCGACTTCCCCCATCGGAACCTGATTAAGCGCCTGACCCAGCGGCGACCGGTCGTACAGTTGGATATTCACCGCCGGCTGCTCCTCTCGTGACACAATGCTGTCAGCAGCCATGCCGCGATAATCGAATGTCCCTGCGGTCCTGTCCGTCCCAGGCACTTCAGGTTGCGACGTCGGCGGCGACAGCGTCGGTTCCGGACGGGCCGCGTACTCGCGTCCCAAAGCCACTCTCCCATCGTCAGCAGCCGCACCATTCGCAATCGCAGGCCGGCCTCCACGGACGGCGGCACCCTCAAAGCCCCCCGCGACTCCCGCATCCGCCGAGATCGCGAAACGTTCTCCTCCGTTCGAATAGATGCCGCCGGCCGTCCGCAATCCGTCCGTCGACGGCGGCGCAGGCGCCTTCGCTGCCGGCATGACAGCCACTGCCGGCCCCTCAGCCGAGCGAGACGACACAGGCGTCCTCGGCGCCGCCGGCTTGGCAGCCACTACAGACGGTTTAGCCAACGGCGGAGCCGGTGGAGGCGGCGTAAGCGCCACCGATGTGCCCCCGCTGAATTCGATGTCGTACTTAGCACCTGCGGCTGCCTCATCCGCCGGGGCGACCCGCATCTGCATTAGCGGCTGCGGCCCGCGAGAGCGCCGCCCGCTTTCACTCTCCGCATTTGGCCGAGCTTCCCGCAGCCGCCTTATCAACTCCTGCTCACGAGAGTCCCGCTTCTCAAGACTCTCCGCCGCCTCCTCCGTAACGGTTCTGTCGTGGAGGACCAGACTGAAGGCCCCATTGGGGACGGCCCGCCCGCTGAACGTGCTAAGACAGAGAAAGCACAGCGGCAGCCCGACAAGCAAAACAATCCCCGCCGCCAGCGCCGACCGCCGCACAGTAATCACCGGCCGCCTCTTCCGCTGCGCCGCCAGCTTCGCCAGATGCTTCAGCCGCCGCGCATCCAGCACCGGCTCCGGCCCCTCCAGCAGCGCATCCGAAGCCACCTTCGCCGCCATCCGCATATCCGCCGCGCGTTCGCGAAGCTCGTCGTCCGTCTGCAGGTACGCCGCCATCTCCGCCCGCGACCCCTCGTCGAGATCGCCGAAGACAAACGCCGCCAACAGTTTTTCCGCTTCTTCACGATGCATCGCTAACTCCTGACCCGGCCCAAAGCCCCAAGCACCCTGTCACGTCTCTTTCCGCTGCCGTGCCACATCATAAAACCGCCGCCTTGCGCAACCGCCGCGCCAACTCCGCCAAACCCTGGTTCAGCCGGTAATTCACCACCGATATCGAAACCCCCACCACCTCGGCCGCCTCCCGCAGCGTCATTCCCTGTATCACCTTCAAGAGCACCACCTGCCGCTGCTCCTCATCCAGTTTCGCCAACTCTCGAAGCGCCGCCTCCCGCGCCTCCCGCCGCAGCACCTCGCTCAGGGCGTCCATCTCATCCGCCGCCCGCTCCTCCGCCGTCTGCGCCGTCTCCGTCAATGCCTCCGCCGCCCGCTTGTGCCGCGCCTGCCGCCGCAAAGCGTCCAGCGTCAGGTTATGCGCCGTGCGGAACAGCCACGTATTCAAATGCCGCACGCTGCCCGCCCCCTGCCGCATCACCTGCCGATGCAGCCGCACAAACGCCTCCTGAACAATATCCTCCGCCTCGCTGCTCACGCCGCCCAACATCCGCCCGACATACCGCAAGAGCGGCCCCTGGTACTGCGACACCACCCCCATCAGATCACCCGCGTCCGGCGGGGCCGCACGCCCCCCTGCTGCGGCCGAGACACGTGCAGTACGGCTTGCCTCCTTGATTTGAAGAGTCTTTCTGCTCACCATCCCCTTAGACGACCGAACGGACATTTTTTCCAGGCCAAAATAAAAAATTCTCGTGTCCCCACCGTAGGCAGCGACCGATTCTCGACTGATTTTATCCAGCCCTCGCCCCGTCCGGCAACAAAAATGCCGCAATCGACTGGCAGCCAGGGAAAACTATGCTATCATGCAGGCTCGTTTTGTAGATAATTGAACGCCAATCTGGAGAGACGTCATGGACAACAGCACAAGAGAACAACGGAAAGCCAAGGTCATCGAAGTGCTCAACAAGGCCCGCAGCATGGAACTCCAGGCCATCACCCAGTACATGAACCAGCACTACAATCTCGATGACATGGACTACGGCGACATGGCCGCCAAGATGAAACTCATCGCCGTCGACGAAATGCGCCACGCCGAACAGTTCGCCGAACGTATCAAGGAACTCGGCGGCGAACCGACCACCGACCCCGCCGGCCCCGTCGAACGAGGCCAGAAGGTCGAAGCCATTTTCCCATTCGACGCCAACCTCGAAGACGACACCATCGCCGCCTACAACAGCTTCGTCCTCGTCTGCCGCGAAAACGGAGACAGCATCAGCCAGAAAATACTCGAAGCCATCATCGACGAAGAGCAGATACACTTCAACTACTTCGACAACGTCAACAAGCACATCGAGCAGCTCGGCCCCGTCTATCTCGCCCAGGTCGCCGGCACCCCCTCGGCCACCGGCCTCAGCGGACAGGGCTTCGTCGCCCGACAGGGAGGCGGCCCCGCCGCTTAATCCCCCGCCACTCCGATAGTGAATCGCCGATGCGGCCGCGGGGCGGGTTGACACACCTCGCCCTGCCGCCGCACCGCGTTTGCCCGCACGACCCGTTTTCCGCCGAACGCCCTCTATTTCCAGCCTTATAACTCTTGCAGCCCGCCCGCCCCATCGGTAATATACCGGGCTCGCTCTGTGGCCGCGGGCCGCAGCTGTATACTTATCTTGAGAACGACCCATGTATTCGGATTTTATTCGCAACGTAGCTATTATAGCGCACGTTGACCACGGCAAAACCACCCTGGTCGACGGCCTGCTTTATCAGTCGGGAATGTTCCGCACAGAGGAACTGGACAAACTCGCCGGCGGCGAGCACGGCCTCATTATGGACTCAAACCCCCTCGAACGCGAACGCGGAATCACCATCCTCAGCAAAAACTGCGCTATCCGGTACGTCGACGAAGCCGGCCGCGAGTACAAGATCAACATCATCGACACGCCCGGCCACGCCGACTTCGGCGGCGAAGTCGAACGCGTCCTCAAGATGGCCGACGGCGTCCTGCTCCTCGTCGACGCATTCGACGGCCCCATGCCCCAGACCCGCTTCGTCCTCAGCAAGGCCCTCGAACACAAGCTCCGACCCATCGTCGTTGTTAACAAGATCGACCGCCCCAACAGCCGCCCCGACGACGTCGTCGACGAAGTCTTCGACCTGCTCATCAGCCTCGGCGCAGACGACGTCGCACTCGATTTCCCCGTCGTTTACGCCTCCGCCCGCGAAGGCTGGGCCACCATCGACCTCGCCAAAAAGACGACCTCCCTCAAGGCCGTCTTCGAGGCCATCATCACCCACGTCCCCGCGCCTAAGGTCGAACCCGACGCCCCACTCCAGATGCTCGTCACCAACCAGGAATGGTCCGATTACGTCGGCCGCATCGCCATCGGCAAGGTCTTCGCCGGCTCCGTCAGCGAAGGGCAGCGCGTCACCGTCATCGACAGGCACGGCCTCCACACTCAGCAGAAAATCATGCACATCCACCAGTTCGACGGCCTCGGCCGCCGCCGCGTCACAACCGTTCTGGCTGGCGATATCTGCGCCATCTCAGGCCTCGACCCCGTCGAAATCGGCGACACCATCGCCTGCGCCGACCGCCCCTCGCGCCTGGCCGCCATCGCCGTCGACGAACCCACAATGGCCATGACCTTCCGCGTCAACGACGGCCCCTTCGCCGGCCGCGACGGCAAGTACGTCACCAGCCGCCAGATCGGCGACCGCCTCCGCAAGGAACTCGAACGCAACGTCGCCCTCCGCGTCGACCCGGGCGCCACCCCCGAAGAATTCACCGTCTCCGGCCGCGGCCTCATGCACCTGGGCATCCTCCTCGAAAACATGCGCCGCGAAGGCTACGAGGTCTGCGTCGGCAAACCCAACGTCATCATCCGCACCATCGAAGGACGCCGCTGCGAGCCCATCGAACTCCTCGTCGTCGACTGCCCCCTCGACTGCCAAAGCGCCGTCATGAGCCTCCTCGGCGACCGCCGCAGCGAAATCGCAAAAATGGACGCCAAGCGCGGCGCCTCCGACTTCATCCACATGGAATTCATGATCCCCTCCCGCGGCCTCTTCGGACTCCACGCCCGCATGCTCAACGCCACACAGGGCCGCGCCGTCATGCACCACACCTACGAACGCTATGAGCCCATGCGCGGCGCCATCCCCCAGCGAAAGGCCGGCGTCATGGTCGCCACCACCACCGGCCAGGTCACCGCCTACGCACTCGACGGCCTCTACGATCGCGGCATCTTCTTCGTCGAGCCGGGCGAACAGGTCTACGAAGGCCAGATCGTCGGCGAACACTGCAAGGACAACGACATCCCCGTCAACGTCGTCAAGGCCAAACAGCTCACGAACATCCGCGCCGCCGGAAAAGACAACGCCGCACGCGTCCGCCCCGCCCGAAAACTCAGTCTTGAAGCCGCGATGGAATACATACAGGACGATGAACTCGTCGAGATCTGCCCCAACGCAATCCGCCTCCGCAAACGCCTCCTCAAGGAAGCCGACCGACGCCGCGAAGCACGCAAATAGAAAACACACACCCCCGACAGATCCGTCCCCACAGCACGCCGCGCGCACGTTGAAAAAACCGACGCCTCCTCTTGCCTGCCGCCAGCAAACGCTTTCACCGTGCAGTCCGCAAGCGCCCAGCGCATACACGACAAGGACTTACTGAGCCTCGCCTCGCGCTGTATGCGTGTGCAATAACGATAGACGCGCCTGCCTCGACAAGAGAAAACATTCTTGCCATCAGGGCGTGCCTGTATGTGCTGATGGCGCCGGGATACGGCCGCTGGAGTTTTTTACTTGACAGCGTCCAAAACGGCGTTCACGGACGCGCAGCACGCGAAAACCTTTTTACGTTTTTCGCTTGCTTTTCCAGCTCGTCTGTGCTATATAAGATATGAGCAGGTGACCCCTGCGGCGCGCGTGAAGGCGACGATATTTGAAAGAACCGATGCCCTCGCAAAGGGAGGTCAGGCCTTGACGGATCGAAAACGCCTGCATAACAGGACTTTCGGACGTAAGCAACGACTGCCCACTTTGACTTAGAGGGTTCTTTTCAAAGACGCCGTTCACGGCTCACGCGGAGGTTGACCTGACTTTCAAAGGTCTGTCTCAAGGCAGACCTTTTTTCTTGCGCACGACGCGCAGCCGCGCACTCCATTATCCCCCACAGCCGCATAAGGCCCCGCCCTGAAAACATCATCCTCTTTCAAAGCCCCCCAAAAGAAAAAAACCGCACCACGCGCATGAAATAATTCGCAACGCAAAAACTTCAACGATGCCGCCGCCATTGCCGCCATCGCTCCGCAACCTCCTTCCGATGCGCCCGCTGCCGCTCCCGAATCTCCGGCGTAATCGTGTAAGAGCCCAACCGCTCCCCGTTGGCATCGTACGCATTGAAGTGGTCATGCCCTTCCGTATGCCCTGTAAGTTTCTCCAAAGCAATCGTGATCTCCCGCACCGGCCGCCCCAGGTGCAAACCCGCGCGCGCAGGGTCCATCTGGTTGGTATGCATAAACTCCGCCAGCGGCCCGTTCACCTCGCCGAGCCCGTAATCGCTCGAAAACCCGCACCGCTCCAGCGCATCGATCAGTGCCTCGACCGCATCCGCATCCCCGATCGCCCGCAGCACAAACGCCATAATGCTCTGCCGCCGCGCCTCCTCGGTCGTCCGTATCTCCGCCGACAGCCGCTCCACCGCCGGCCTGCCCATCTCCACCAACCGCTTCACCGCCGCATAAACCAGCCGCTTGTTCGTCACCTCGCCGCGCCGATCCACAATATGCCCGATCGTTTCGACCAGCCCATCCATATCCATCCGCCCCACTTCCGCAATGATCTCGGCGTCGGACATCTGTGCATAGCGCTCCGACGCCTCCCCCACAATGTACCTCTCGCGCTTCATCCCATCCCAAACCTCGCACCCCTTCGGAAAATCGATCCTGAACTTCTCATCCGGGATGCCCCTGTTGATCCGCACATTCGTCAACTCGATCCGGCGATGATACTTCGGCAGGGTCACGTGCCGCAGCTTCTTGAGTGCCTCCTCCTTCGACAGATGCCCGAACGCTTTGCGGAACTCCTCTTTGCTCATACCGTCCGGCCCCAGCGTCTCCTGCTCAAAGAAGTACCGATCGCCCCGAACCGGAAACCACACGCCGTCGATGCGTTCCAGCTTGATATTCGCCACGCGTTTCCATAACGCATCCCACTTCCCCTGCCCCGGCCATTCGTCATCCCGCCCGGGCGCCCTGTAGATCTCAATCTTCAGTGGCCGGTAGTCCCTCTGCTCGTCGATCCATACAAGAACGTTATGCGGATTATCCTCCTTACCCACCCCAAACGCCTCTAACACAACGCAGTCACGTCCGTCGACCGCCTCGGTCTGAGGACGCACGATCACCTCCCCGGCCTCACGCAGCACCTCCGCCAGAGTCTTCCGCACATCCTGCCGGACAGACTGCCCCAACAAGGCCTTCGGCGTCATCGGAACCGTAAACGCCATCGCATTCAGCTCGCCAATGCCCCCCTGAAGCCCGACCTGGCCCTCGTACAACTCCGTGCTCCACTGCACCTTCCCGTCATAAGCGATTCTCTGCTTCGCCGGCTGCTCCCAATCGTCCGAATACCGCTCACCGTCCATGTACTCCTTCTCCCCCGCCGCCCCCCAGTCATACTCCCCGAAAGGCTTGTAAGGCGTCACCTCATACCACTGCACATGCGCCTCCACATCCCGAATCCCCGCCTCACTCGCCGCAATCCGCGCAATGATGTTTGCGGCCCGCCCCCCTGGCTGCTCCCCTTCGAATTCCTCCAGCACCATCGCCAGAACCTCTGCGTCGGCCATCATCCTGACCCGCTCCAACAATGCCCGCCGCTGATCCACACTCCTCGCATCGATAAGGCTCAGCCCGTTTTCCCCCGCGTACCCATGGGCCTCAACTGCAGCTTCCTGCCACTCCTTGTAACAGCTCACCAGCCGCGAAAGCTCGCCCTTGTCGGTGCTCTTCCACACAGCGGCATCCCGTATGCGTAACCGGGTCTCCGGGTCATCCGCGATCACGAGTCTGGCGCCCCTCCTCCCAATAGTCACGTTCTGACAGACATAACCCGTTCCGGCCGGAACCAGGGCCACGACCTTGAATGTCTCAGGTTCAATAGCGTTCATCTTAACGACGTGCACCGCCCGATCCTCCCGCACCGGCAGCATGAAGCTTTTCACGTCTTCAAGATACCGCTCCCTCGCCGCATCGTCCTCAAACACCATCAACTCCCCCAGCGCCTCCCGATCCGCCCCCAAAACCGCCCGCCGCCAGCGCGCAATCAGGTCCGCAACCTCCGCCTCGTCGACAGCGTCCCCAATCACGACCTCGGCATCGGTTTTTGCGCCGGGGTAGAGCGAGACATTTCTGAAGGTGACGATCTCAAATGGCCGTGTCTGAAATTCGAACCGGTCGATCGCGCTCAATGCCCGCGCAAACTCCGCCCTCAATATCGTATACTCCGAGCCATCCGCTTCTTTCGTGCCCATGGATGTCGCCGAAGAACTCTCGCAAAGCTTGCCCTGCCTGTCGATCGCCGCCAGCCGCCAGACCTTCACCTGATTCAACAGCGTGGCCGACAGAATCGTCTTGCCGTCTTCGACCGTCGGATCGTGGAAGATCAGGGTCCCCACATTCGTCAGCATAGGCCCTGTCATACCGCCCATATCTGCCATGCGTGTCCCGTTTGTTCGCCAGGGCCCGTAACCCACCGTCGCCTCGATGTCGACGGTCAGATGATCATCGGGCAGTGAGAAACAACAGCCGCGAAGGTCTTCCAGCGTCTTGTTGTCTCTGGACACGATAAACCCGCCGGCCCATGAACCTTCCGCAACCGAATTCCGTCGAACCGACAGATTGACCGTCGGCTTCAGATCAGGATCCGCCTCGTCACTGTGAATACGAAACACAGCCTGCCGAGCGCCTTCACCTTCTCGGGCATGCGCCCCGTCCCAGTAAACATCCGTCACAGGACCTCCGTCCGCCGCCCACCACGCCTTGCCCTCGGCCGGAATCTCACACAACCCCAGCAATTCAACACGCGTGCCGCCGCCAACGACGGCCGAGAAGGGATGTGGTCGTCTGCCGATGGTCTCGTCAAATCCCGCGCGGCCGAAAACCGCCCCAGCCGTTTCTGCATCCGGCTCTTTTGCTGAGCCACTTCGCAATCTGTTGTTATATTGCCTCTGCACGCTTTCCAGTCTTTTCGCGTCTCCGCCTGGCACAAATTCTTCTCTTGAGATGGGTTCGTCCAGGACGATATTCCGGTAGGTTTCTGTTCTTGTGACCTTCACCTTTGCTGCCGTTTCCCTGGCGTGGGCCAACACTGCTCTGAGTTTCGCAATCTCTTCAGGAGTGCCTTCTGCGTCACTCGCTGACAATACCTCTTTGATCTCTTCGTCACTGACTTTCTTCCCTTGTTCAACAGGCCTGCCGTCGCCTCCCGAAACGGATTTCTGCCGGCGTATAAGGAAGTCTTTCTTGGAAATCCAAAAAGTGTGATCAACATTAAACAGTCTTCCGGATATTACGTAACAGTCCAGACCTTCGAGTTGTTCATCCTGCCGTTGGGAAAGGTCCCGCAACTGGCGCAGTTCATTCAAAGAGGTGTCGAAGAAAATGGAAAATTGTATCCTTCCCATATTGCTTGCTGTCGCAATCAAAGCCCTGAGTGGCTGCTCGAATGACTTCTCCATCCCGAGAATCAGTCCCTGGCTGCCATCGCCGACAGACCATACATTGCCGGCCTTGCTTATGGCCGTGCCAACATTCTCATTCCATTCGATACAATAGAGATTGGGCCTGCCCATCTTTATCGTAAAAATGCTCTTAAGCGTTTGCTGTCGCCACCTGTTCGCCAGAAATGCAGGCATCGCTTCGCCAGGACTGTTCACATCCGTCAACAACTCCCCGACAGCCGAGTAAGTCTTAATGGCAGCATAGCGGTCCAACACTTTTTGGATAATAAACGCGGCTTCAGCAGAGGTACTTTTCGCTTCGTCACCCAGTTTACCAACCGCCGCCCCTTCGACCACACCGTCATCTTGCGACCCCTCCATCTCCATCTCGGTCTTGGAGCTACCCCCACGCAAAGCGCTCCCCTCACGCTTCGCTAGTTTGTATTTGATGATGAGACGATGAGGCGTCTTTCCCGATCCCCACTGGACTGACAGTCCCACGATACCGAGACGGCCGCAGGAAGTCTTGAAAGCGTGGTAGGCAAATCCGCCACTTATCGCACCCAATGCCTTGCCGCTGTCAAGCGTCAAGCCGTTCAGTGACTCGAGCGTGCCAGGATAAAGCCTCGTCCACCCCTCATTATGAATGCCCACTGCCGCCATATGGACCGTCGTCAGGCGATTAGAACCAATCACCGCATCGACACCTTCCGACTCCGCCCATAGACGGATCGCCTCTTTATCCCAAACATCCACATCCTCCGGCATCTGAATGATACGCGCGGTATCGAAGTCAATAGTATGAACCACGCCATCGTTGTGCCAGTTCACCGCAAACCCAACCGTATCGCCAAACAAAACTTCCTCGTCCTTGAACCCATCCGCGGCCAGATCTGATGCAGGCCGCTCGTAACTGATGCGTGACACGTATTTCGGATCATTTACTTCGGCACGAGACCCGACAGGCGCTTGTCCCGCCGGTGCCTCACTCGCTGCCGCTTCAAACCCAACGTCGCCCGCTCCACGTATCTGCGCCATCGGCAAGACGCACGCCAGCATCACCGCCACCAAAACGCAAACCGCAGCCAACCGCAGCCACCGCCGCCGCCAGCTTTGCCGATCCAGCCATTTGAGCCGGTCGAGCAGCCGATTCGAATTCTCAAACAGCCCCAATAACCCCATCCCCGGCCCCGCCGGCTCCGCCACCAACCGCCTCGCCGTCTCCAAAAGCGTCTCCCGATACCCGCCCGTCCGCTCCCGCAGCACCCGCGCCACCGTCGCATCACAGCACAACTCCCGCAATTCCTGCATCGGCCGTCGGATCACCCACAGCAAAGGATTGAACCAGTACGCAATCTGCAACACCATCCCCACCCCGTGCACCAGCAAATCCCCTCGCTTCACATGGGCTAACTCATGCAAAAACACATGCTCCAATTCCTCCCGCGTCAGCTCCCCCACCCGCTCCGCCGGCATCAGCAACACCGGCCGAAACACCCCGAACACCGCCGGCCCGCTCACCCGATCCGTCAGAACCACCCGCACCCGCCGCCGCAGTCGCAACTGCCGCGCCGTACCCGCCATCAACTCCTCAAACCCTTCCGGCAACGCAACATCCCCCCGCAAATGCTCCCGCCGAAACCCCCGCAGCCGCAAAACAAGCCACAACGTCAAAACCCCCGCCCCCGCTAACCACACACCCATCAAATAAACCTTCCACGAAAGCCTCGCCCCGGCAACGCAACTCTCAACACCAGCCTCCGGCACACACGCTCCCGCCGTTTCCACAGGCACAGCGACAGCCGCTTCCGGCGCCGTTCCCGGAACAGCAATCACCTCCGCCGGCCGCAACACCTCCAAGCGCATAGTCCCGCGCCCCGCAGTTTCCCTCGCCATCACCGGCGCCGGCACTTCCCCACCCGCGTCCTCACCCACCGCATCCGTCACAAGCGCCGCATCCGTCGCCGCCCCATCCGCCTCCTGCCGATCCACCACCTCCACCCGCACCCGCGCCTCCACCATCCCCGCCAAACGCCCCGTCAAGCTCGTCGACAGCGCCGCCGTCGGCGGCACGACCAGCTTCACAAACACCAGGAGCCAAAGCGCATACCGCACCTGCGGCCACGCCCACCGCCGCATCGCCCAGTCCGCCCCCGCCACAATCCCGATCAACACCGCAACCTGCCAAAGCATCGCCGCCTGCCACGCAAACCACCCCGCCGCAACATCGTTGATCGCTTCAATCATTTCCGCCCCTTTCGCTTGCCGTCCTGCTTCTCCAAGGCCTCCCGAATCTCCCGCCGCTCCGCCGCCGTCAGCCGCTCATCCTCAACCAGGAAATGCATCAGCGGCCCGAACGCCCCCTCGAACGCCTGGTCTAACATCGACCGAAACGCACTCCGCCGCGCCTCCTCCCGGCTCACCAACGGCTCATAGACCCCCACGTTCCCCCGCTTCGCCTCCGCGACCGCCCCCTTCTCCGCCAACCGCGTCAGCATCGTCTTGATCGTCGTGTACGCCCACTTCACCTCCTTCGGCAGCCGACCCGCAATCTCCCGCCCCGTCGCCGGCCACCCCTTCCACAACGCATTCATGATCTGCCACTCGGCATCCGTCAGCTTCATCGAAAACAACCTCCCTTCTACAATCGTAGTAACATATCTTACTACATCTGTAGAACCCGTCAACACAAAAAAAAGAAAATTTTCCCCCTGCCGCCAGACCGCCCTGCGGCAATCCAAAAAACGCCAGGCAAATGCGTCCTATGGCCCGTTCTCGCTGCAAAGAAAGTAACCTCCCGATTCGGGAGGATTGGCGCCCCTCACTCAAACACCACCGGATGCACCACAATCACCTCCCGCGCCAACTGCAGGGGCTGCATCTCCGCCCCCGGCTCCGCCACCTGCTTTTCCAGCCGGGCAATATCCCGCGTCCGCCAGATCGACAGCGCCCGCTCCCTCTGCTCGAGCAGCCCCGGTATCGCCTTGATCCGCACCGTCCACGCCGCAAAATCCTGCCCTCGCTGGTAAAACCCCTCCGCCGCCGCCTTCCGCCCCAGCGCCCCGCCCAACTCCACCTCCTGCATCAGCCGTATCTCGGACGCCACATTCTCCGCCTCCATCGATCCGCCCGCTTCCTGCACGTACCTCCTTCGCTGCTCGGCCACCGCCGCCAAACCACACGTAGCCCGCCACGCCGAGCACCACCACGCCGACCGCAATCGCCGCCCACAGTCCAGTTCTGCTCATACCTAAACTCGCCTCTTGGCCTGTTCTCAATTCTTTGCCTTATCCGGCAGTGTCTCCAGCGCCGCCTTCAGCGCCTCACCGATACGAATCCCGTGCAGCCGCACCGGCTCCCCGTCCGGCCGCAGCAGAATCGTAACCGGAACCGCGGGCTCATTGTAAACGTTCTTCAAATCCTCAGTCGCGGCATATTCCCGTAAAGTCGTATCCGCCCGAACCGCCAAGACATCTTTCTCCCTGATCAATTCGGCGATCGTCGCATCTTCATACACCGTCTTCTCCACCACCCTGCAGCTCAGGCACCAGTCCGCCATGAACTCGATAAGTACCGGCCGCCCGTCCTCCAGCGCTTTCGTAATCCGTGCAGCATCATAAGCCTGCCAGTCAATCGGCCGCTCCTTTGGTCCCAGAAGAACAAAACCCGCCGCCACGGCCAGACCCACCGCCGCGCCGCGTACAAGCCACTTCTTCAGAGGCGGCGTTGCATAACTCACCCAGCCCCCCCACATCCAGACGCAGAATCCCACAACCGTCGCCATATACAAGGTCGCCGTCGCCTGCGCCTCGGGCAAACCTGAAACCAATTTAATGGCAATGACAAGCAAAAGAAATCCCAATCCCTGCTTCAACAACTCCATCCACCGCCCAGACCTCGGAATTGCCTGCAGCAGCCCCGGAATCGCCGTCAGAATCAAGTACGGCGCCGCCATACCCACGCCGATCAGCAGGATCGCAACGGTACTGAGCACAAGCGGCTGTGTCTGCGCCCAGGCGAAGGCCGCCGTCAATATCGCAAAACTACACGGCGTAGCCAACACCGCCGCCAGGAAACCCATACCCACCGAGCCGGCCAGGCCCTTGCCGCCGTGCGCACGGCCGGAAACCGAAGATGGAATTGCAAAACCGAAAACCCCAAACATGAAAAGCGCCAACACAACCAGCAAAAGCGCCATTCCAATCAGGAAAAACGGATTACGAAAATGATCCCCCCACTGAAAAACCGTCCCCAAACTTACCCGGAAAACAATATTGGCTGCCGCAAGTGCCGCAAAAAACAACATGATACCCACGCACAATGCGAGGCCCAGGGCAAGGCTGCGTCCTCGACGCTGGCGCGACTGATCCAGCAGACGCATTACAATAATTGGCAAGACCGGCCAAACGCAAGGCATCAAATTCAGAACCAGGCCGGCCAAAACCGCCAACGGCAAGGCCACCCAAGCTGTCAGGGGAGTTCCCGCAGCGGCCCCCGCCTCAGACGCTTCCGACGGCAGGTGGTGCTGCTTACCCGGCAATGGCTCATCCGTCTCTACTGCGGCCCCGTGGTGAGCCGGTGGAGGTGACGTGTCTGTTTGCGGCAAGACAAAGGCGGGCGAATCCATCTGCGCCTCGGCCGATACCGGCACGCTGATCCGGAGCTTGTCGAAGACGGGCCGCTGACATAATGTCTCCGAACAAATCGCCCCATCGAAGCCGATCGCAATTGCAATCGAACCGGCGGCATCCGGATTCACGGTAAACGGCAGAAAAATCACAAATTCGCCGCCGAAGACCTGCAACTGCCGGCCGGATGACTTGTCAAAGTACGACATGGATGCCGGGAAGACGGGATCGGCGAATACAACCCCCTCGGCCTGCGGCTTGATCTTGAGGTTCATTTTGCCGGGGGCAGTTTGCGGGTCGGCATAGAAATGCCATGTGTCCTTGACCTGAAAGCGCAGTGCAATTGCCGAATCCGCCCCCGGCCGGACGGCATCGTGCTGGGGTGTCGCCTCGATGGCGACAAGCTCGTCGTATGTAATCCGTGTGACCTGGGGCGTCTGGGCGAGGAGATTCACCGGGGACAATGCCAGAATCGCGATTGCCCATATCGCTGTTCTTGTATAGCGGGCGGCCGTCTCAGAAATCGTTCTCATGCACAAAGGCGCCTCCAAAGACGAACATTGTTATCACCAATGTCATAGCTGCTTGCTTCAAATACGTCGGCCGGATGAAATCCGTTCCGTGAACCCGACAAGAAACTTCGGTGATCAGGCAGGCTACTCGCGAAAAACGCCTGTTAGAGCCAAGCTTTGTCGCTGATCGTCCGATTGCGGCCCTTGAAATACGGGGGACTTGGGGGTAGAGTGATGCAAATTGAAGGGAATGCGCAAGAGGAGTGTTGATTGTGTGCGGCGTATTGACGGTTCTTCTTTGTAGTGTGTTGCCGGTGTTTGGCGAATCGTGCAAGACAGTCGATCTGCGGCCGATGTTCGAGCAGTGGGGGCTGACGCAGCGGCTTCAGGGCGAGCGCGGCACCTGCTCGGTATTTACGGTCGCCGGGGCTATGGAGTACGCCTTGTCCCGCAAGGGCGTGAAGGTGGAGAGGCTGAGCGTGGAGTACCTGAACTGGGCTTCCAATCAGGCGGCCGGTGATTGGCGCGACGGGAGCTTTTTCTCAGACCTGTGGCGGGGATTTGTCAGGTACGGTGTGTGTACCGAGAAGGACATGCCATACCAGGCGAGCTTCGACCCGAAGCGGGTTCCGACGGACGAGGCAAGGGAGCATGCCCGCGACCTGAAAAACGCAGGGCTGCGGCTGCACTGGATCAAGAAGTGGAATGTCAAGACCGGGCTGACGGAAGGCCAACTGAACGAAATAAAGAGCGTGCTGAGGAAGCGCTGGCCGGTCTGCGGGGGGTTCCGCTGGCCCAAGCGTGTTCGCTGGGAGGACGGAGTGCTGAATATGCCGCCGCCGGACGGCGTCGTCGACGGCCACAGCGTTCTTATTGTAGGATACACCGACGATCCGCAGCAGCCGGGCGGCGGGACGCTGCTGTTCCGCAACTCCAGTAACAATGGCCGCGAGGGACGCATGAGCTATGCCTACGCGCTGGCATACATGAATGACGCAGCCTGGATCGATTATGAAGGAGCCGACAGGCAATCGGGCGTTTCGCCAGCGGTCGCAGCGCTGCTGAAATTTTTCGGGCATGGGGCCCAGTGCGTGCAATCGCCGCATGTTGAGTAATCGGCGGTCCGGCCGGCGATAACAAGGCCGTCAGACGGCGGTCAGCGGCCTCCATTTGCGGCCATCGGCATGGATGAGGGCGTCGGCCTGGGGAAACGTTTCGGCGCCGGCTGGGTAGTCGATGGGTGTCAGCGTGCCCGCGGCAATGGCGTCCAGCACCGGCTGGATGAGCGACCAGGCGACCTGGACGTCATCCTGGCGTGTGAAGAGGGTCTGGTCGCCGACCATGCAATCCAGCAGCAGGCGTTCATAGGCCTCGGGGGTGTCGGTCCCGAAGACGTCGCTGTAGTTGAAGTTGAGGGTCAGTGTGCTCATGCAGGCCTTGGCGCCGGGGCGTTTGGCCTGGAAGCTCAGGTTGATACCCTCGTTGGGCTGAATCTTCAGGACGAGGACGTTGGCCGGCATGTCTTCGAGGCCGATGGAGGCGAACATGGAATGGGGAACGGTCTTGAATGTGATGGCGATTTCCGTAAGGCGTCTGGCGAGGCGCTTGCCGGTGCGCAGATAGAACGGCACGCCCTTCCATCGCCAGTTGTCGATGAGGATTCGGGCGGCGGCGAAGGTCTCGGTAGTCGAGTCCGGCGAGACGCCTTCTTCCTGGCGATAGCCGCAGACGGGCTGGCCGTCCAACTCGCCGGCGGTATACTGACCCGTCACGACGGTACGGTCGTAGGGCGCGACCTCTAACGGACGGACAGAACGCAGCAGCTTGACCTTTTCGTCGCGGATCGAGTCGGCATCGAACGAGGCGGGCGGCTCCATGGCGACCAGTGACAGCATACCGAGCATGTGATTCTGGAACATATCGCGAAATGCGCCGCTCTTGTCGTAGTAGCCGGCGCGATGCTCAACGCCAAGGGACTCGGCGATGGTGATCTGTACGTGGTCGACGTAGTTGCGATTCCAGATTGGTTCAAAGATAGCGTTTGCAAAGCGGAACATGAGGATGTTCTGAACCGTTTCCTTGCCGAGATAGTGGTCTATGCGGTAGATCTGCCGTTCTTCAAAATAGCGATTGAGTTCCTGGCTGAGCGCAACGGCGCTTTGGAGATCATGGCCGAAGGGCTTTTCGATAACGAGCCGCGCCCGATTCTCACACTCCGGCAGGCCGCGACAGGACAGCCGGGCCCTGCCCAACTGCTCGGCGATTGTGCCGTAAAGTCCGGGCGGCACGGCAAGATAGAAGACGTGGCAGCCGCCGGTGGCGTGAAGGCAATCGAGGCGGGCCAGCCGGTCACTTATGCTTTCGTAAAGCCCGGGGTCGTCGTAGGCGCCGGTGATGTAGTAGATTTTTTCGAGAAAAGCCGAGGTCTTTTCCGGAGCGACACCATCGGCGGAGATGCTCTTTGCGGCGATACTGCGGTAGGCCTCATCGGAAAACTTTGTGCGGCCGCAGCCTACGAAATAGAATTCCTCAGCGAGCAATCCGCGCTTGTGCAGTTCGAAAAGGCTGGACAAGAGTTTGCGGCGAGTCAAATCGCCGGATGCGCCGAATACGACCATGCCGCACGGGCGTGCGGGGGTCTCGACACACAGCAACTCCTGTTTACTGATGGACGGCTCAATCTGCGGCATAGAGCATCTCCTGAGCAGTTCATTCGACGGTTGACAGGGCTTTCTTTAGCCCTTCGAGGGAGTCTATCGGTCGCCGACAGACCCGATCTTCGCAAATGTAGGCGGTGGACTTTCCACCGACGGGCTTTTGTTGGGCCGTCCACGGGGCGAGTTTTTCGATTTCGGCGGCGATGGGACCTTCCGGATGGAGCAGTCGTATGGCTGCGGGCATAAAGGCCCGGCCGATGAGCGCGAACATTCGGCGGGTGTCGTCGGCGTCCGGATGGCCGGCGATAACGATCTGGCGGCAAGGACCCAGAAACCAGTCCAGGGCGATCAGCATGTCGGGCAGTGAGGTGGGGGCTTCGGCCAGCCGGCCGGAGAAGGCTTCAAGCGTCTTTTCGGCATGGTCGGAAAAACGTTTGTCGGTAGTGATCTGCGAGAGGCGCAGAAGGGCTTCGGCAGCGGCCGAATTGCCGCTGGGGATTGGGCCGTCGTAAGACGGTTTTGTCTGCAGGATCAATGCTTCAGCGTCGCGGCCGGTCTGATAGAATGCACCGCCGTGCTCGTCGGCGAACAAGTCTACCATGGTGTCGGCAAGCTTTCGAGCGTCGGCAAGGTGGTGCGGATTCCAATCCGCCTCGTACAGGTCTATAAGGGCCTGTATCATGAAGGCATGGTCTTCCAGGAACGCCAAGCCGACCGGGCGACCCTTTGCGAAAAACCTGTACAGGCGACCGTCAATGCGAAGGGCCGACAGAATGAATTCGGCGCTGCGCCGGGCGGCATGCGTGTATGTCTCATCGTTGAGGATGCGGCCAGCCATCGCCAGCGAGCGGATCATGAGGCCATTCCAGCCTGTGATGATCTTTTCGTCGCGGTGCGGACGCGGACGCCGGCTGCGGGCGTCGAAGAGCGATGTGCGGGCGGCCTGCAAGAGATCGGCAGCCTCGGCGGCATTGCGGTTATGCCTGCGGGCCAACTCGTCCAGCGACATCCGGACGCTCAAAATCGTTTTGCCATCTTCGAAATTGCCTTCTTCCGTTACGCCGCAGTAATCCATGAACAACGCGGCCTGCTCGGGGGGCAGCAGACGGGTGATTTCGTCGGGCGTCCACAGGTAGAATGTGCCTTCGCGGCCTTCGCTGTCGGCGTCTTCGGCGCTGTAGAAGCCTCCCGCGGGGTCGCTCATGTCGCGCAGCACATAGTTCATAATATCGCGGGCGACCTGGGCATAATCCGGCCGGCCGGTGATCTGAAAGGCCTCCAGGTACCCACGCGTCAGGAGCGCCTGATCGTAGAGCATCTTTTCAAAATGCGGCGTCAGCCAGTGGGCATCGACGGTGTAGCGGTGGAAGCCGCCGCCGAGATGATCACGGATGCCGCCGGCGGCCATCGCGTCGAGGGTGGCGGTGACCATGTCGAGCAGCCCGGAATTCTGCGTGCGGGCCCAGCGGGTCATGAGAAACGACAGGATGCCGCATTGCGGAAATTTGGGTTCCGTTCCAAAGCCGCCGTTGACGTTGTCGAAGGCCTGTTCGAAAGATTGCTCGGCCTGGCGGATGACATCGGTTGACAGCGCGGGACCGGCCTGAGGCCTGTCGAGGTCGGCCAGCGCCTGTGTCATCCTGCCGGCCGATTCGATGAGTTCAGCGCGGCGGTCGTTCCAGGCGTCAACGATGGCCAGAAGGACTCGATCAAAGCCCGGCCTGCCCCAGCGGTCGGTGGGCGGGAAGTAAGTGCCGCCGTAGAAAGGCTTGCCGTCGGGCGTCAGGAAGACGGACAGCGGCCATCCGCCGCTGCCGGTCATGGCCTGAACGGCGTTCATGTAAACGGCGTCAATGTCGGGGCGCTGCTCGCGGTCGACCTTGATCGAGATGAAATGCTCGTTGAGAATGTCGGCGATGGCTGCGTTCATGAAGCTTTCATGAGCCATGACGTGGCACCAGTGACAGGTCGAGTAGCCGATGGAGAGGAATATCGGCCGGTCGAGCTTTCTGGCGGCCGCGAAGGCCTCGTCGCCCCAGGGATACCAGTCCACCGGGTTGTCGGCGTGCTGCAGAAGATACGGGCTGGTTTCGTCGATCAGGCGATTGCCGTGTTTGTGTTCGGTCGTTTGCGCGATCATTTGTTTCCTCCCTTCGCTCGTCGCTTCACAGGGCATTGTGCGTAATTCGACGCACATAATAAATGTACGTCCCAGCGAGCGAGGCAGGGCACGCGACGTGTCGCCGGCCGCCGGCAGCATGTTGCGCCGCTTATCAGAAGGCCGCCGCAAGCTGCCTGGCCCGGTCGATGGCCTGTTCAAGGGCCTGCTTGCGGGTCGCCTCGCCGCCCTGAAGCGTCGGCTCGACAACGACCGACCTGAAGTCGGTAAAGCCCATGAAGCCGAAAATCACCTCGATGTAGCGTTTCTGCAGGTCGAACGCTTCGGCGGCTGTGCCTTCAGCGTAGACGCCGCCGCGGGCATAGACGGCCAGCAGCGGGCGGCCGGTTACGAGTCCCTTGTAGCCGGTGTCGGGGCTGTAAGTGAAGACATAAGACGGCTGCACGAGGACGTCGATGTACTGCTTGAGGCGGTAAGGAATGCCGAAGTTCCACATCGGCACGGCCAGCACGTACTTGTCGGCCGACCTGAAGTGGTCGATGATCTCCTCGACGCGCTTCCAGGCGTTCAGCTCGTCGGGGGTATGCTCCTTTCCGTGCAGGATCGTGTACTTGGCCTGCACGGTCAGGCCGTCGAAGGTCGGCAGGTCGGTGGTGAAGAGGTCGAGCACGTCGATTTCGTCCCGCGGGTGCTCCTTGCGGTATTCGTCGATGAAGGCGTCGGCGACGGTGATACATCTGGATCGTTTGCCTCGGGGCGACGCCTTGATATAGAGCACTTTGCTCATGGCCGGCTCCTTTCTGCAGAGGTCATATCCGCGTTTGCCGCGCGTACCCTCCAAGCCGATTGATTACTCCCCCGCATGCAGACCCGTCTTGCGGCGATAGCGGGGCGCGCCGCAACATGCGCGCCCCGCCGCAGAATCGTTACCGCTGACCGCGCCTCGGCGAGGTGACTTCTTTAAGTTTGTTGCTCAGCGTAGCGATGTGGCTGAGTTCTTCGGCTATGATCTTTTCGACCTTCTGTCGGCTGCCGGGTTCGGGGACCAGCGATTTGAGGCCGGTGTAGAATACGACCGAATCCTTCTCGGCCTTGATGGCGATCCGGAGCACCTCCTCGATGGACTCCTGGCCCGTGAGTTCCTCGGTCAGGCTCTTCTTGCCTTCCGTGCCGTGACTGCCGGCCATTGCATCGAGATACAGGGCGGCCTCGTCGTTGGGGTCGAAGGTCGTTACTTCTTTCTCAGCTGCGCTGAGCGACTGTCTCATGGCGGCAAAGGTCTTGAGATGGTTGTCCTCCATGACGGCCATGCTGAGAAGGTACTCTTTGGTGTCCTTGTCGGCCGCTTTTTCGGCAGCCTTGCGGTAGAGTCTGGCGCCGTTGCGCTCGATCTCCTCGGCCATTTCGAAAATCTCGTCTGCGCTGAAACGTATGCTCATTATTCTTCTCCTTTTGCCACCGGGGGCGTAAAACTGCGCTGGCCGAGTTCGCGGTCCAGCATAAAGAGGGCCTGAGGACTTCCTCCGCTCATCGTGAGCCAGTTGAGAATCCTGCCGGCCGAGTCTTCCTCTTCGACCTGCTCGGTGACGTACCACTGGAGGAATATCTCCGTGGCGGTGTCCTTGAGATCGCGCGCCAGGCGGACCAGGTCGTCGATGAGGCCGGTCACCTTCTGCTCGTGTTCGAGAGTCGCCTCGAAAACGTCCTGCGGCGACTTCCACTGTGACGGCGGTGCTTCGATGGCGGTCAACGTCACCTTGCCGCCGCGCTCAAAGACGTAGTCGAAGAGCTTCATCGCGTGCATCTGCTCTTCCTGGAACTGGACCCGCATCCAGTTGGCAAAGCCGGAAAGATTGTTCTGCTCGAAGTATGCCGCCATCGCCAGGTACATGTAGGCCGAATAGAGTTCGGCGTTGATCTGGCTGTTAAGGGCTTTTTCCATTTTTTCGCTTAACATGGTTATTGTCCTTTCCACAAGCCGTGGATGTTACACAACTCGCGTGCACTTACGGACGCGGCCTCGACCATGAAAACCGCCTCCGGGGCCTGCCCCGGCTGGAGGAATCGGCGATAGGCCGTGCCGTCGGCCAGCAGCTCGATCCATTCGATGAAATGCTCCGGCTGCATGGGGTGGACGGCCGAGCCGACCTTGACCTTGTAGCCGCCGTCGATCTTCTCGATGACGGGTACGTGTTTCTCCTTAGCCGCATCGGTTGTATTCTCCGTCAGCAGCTTCATCGGCTCGCCGCAGCAGACCATCTGGCCTTTGCCCTCGTGCAACACTTCAGCAACTATTCCGCATTTCATACATTTGTAGATCTCAAGCACGCTGGCCATCGTTACCCTTTCTTCCTAATCCATCACATGTTAATACGATTCAGCAAATCTGCACGTTTCAGTTCGGCAAGTCAATCGCTGCACAAACGTCACAACGCCTTCGTTGCGGCGGCGATCGCCGGCGCATAATCGGGCTCCATGGCCATCTCATCAACGATCTGAATATAGGCGATTTTGCCGGCCTTGTCGACAACAATAACGGCGCGGGCCAACAGGCGCAGCTCCTTGACGAGCAGACCGTAGACCTTGCCGAACTCGGCATCACGGTGGTCCGAGATGGTGTGAACCCGCGCCACGCCGGCGGCGCCGCACCAGCGCTTCTGGGCAAACGGCAGGTCCATGCTCACAGTCAGAATTACGATGTCGTCCGACAGGGTCGCGGCCTCTTCGTTGAACCGGCGGGTTTGCGCATCACACACAGACGTATCCAGCGACGGCACAGACGAGATGATCACCACCTTGCCTGCGTAGTCGGACAGTTTCACGGGTGACAGGTCATTGGCGACCGCTGTAAAGTCCGGCGCCGGGTCGCCAACTTTGAGTTCGGGACCCACGAGGATCAGCGGTGAGCCTTTGAACCTCACGATTCCTGTTCTCTCTTTCATCTTCGAATCCCTTTCACAATCGGCAATCGCCTGGGCGATATGACGCCGTCTTGCTTCCTTTGCGGCCTTTCGACTATGCGCAGATCGGCCACGCGCTGCAACTGCTTGAGCAAGACGGTCGGTGAGGCTCTTTTGCCTTCCCTGTCGCTGACGCGGCGGGCCGCCGTCATGTTTCATCATTATAGTCCGATAGCGCCGCGGGTGTTCAGGAAATACTTAAGGGCAAACCATGGATTTGCTGTCGGGGCGAATCCCTACTGGCGGGTCGGTAAAACACCCGACACGGCGGCCGCGCGCCCACGCGGGGCGCGCGATCACGCCTCGGTGTTCACCCACTGGACGGCGTACTGCAAGAGCTGAGCGGCATCCTGCAGGCCGAGTTTATCCTTGATGTGAGCCCGGTAGGTCTCGATGGTCTTGATGCTCAGGTGCAGCATCTCGGCGATCTTGCGGGTGCTGTAGCCCTGGCCGATAAGCCGGAACACTTCCAGTTCGCGGTCGCTGAGCGAACTGACCGAGGCGCCCAGACCTTTCGGCCCGCCGGTGACGAGTGCACGGACCATCTGCTCGGCCATGCTGTCGCTGACGTAGATCTGGCCGGAGAGAACCTTGTGGATGGCTTCGACCACGTACTCGGTGGCGACGTGCTTCATGATGTAGCCGCGGGCGCCGGCGCGGAGGACGCGTTCGGCATAGAGCGCCTCATCGTGCATGGAGATCACCAGCATGGGCAGGTCCGGATACTGGGCCTTGATATTCTTCATAAGCTCCAGGCCGCCGGAATCCTGCAGCGTAATGTCAATGGTGATCAGGTCTGGCTTGAGCGCTTTGATCTGCGCCATTGCCTCGCGGCCGCCAGCGGCATGGCCGCACACCTCAAGATCGGCCTGCTGGTTGATCAGTGCCGCAAGGCCCTGTCGGACGATCGGGTGGTCGTCGACGATAAGGATCCTTGCTTTTTGACAGGCCGGTTCATGGCCGCTGGTACTCATAACACATCTCCGGACTCGTTCGGTTGTTCATGGCGGTCCTGGGCGGGACAGCGGCACACGACGCGTGTTCCGCCGGCCGGCGCCCTGCCGATTTCGATAGCCGCCCCGATCGCCTGGGCACGGTATTCCAAAATGCGCAGCCCCATGCCGCGTCCGTACGGAATTGTTTCCGGGAAATCCTCTCCGTCGGACTCGATCTTCAGGATATACTCGTTCGGGCGACAGTTCAACGAAATAATGATCCTGCTGCAGCGGCCGTGCCGAATGGCGTTTGTGACGGCCTCCTGGGCGACGCGATACAGGTTGATCGAAACGGAGTTGTCCGTGATTTCGACCTGTTCGTCGTATTCGAAGACGCACGTGACGTCGAAAAGGGCCTGGGTCGATGCGCGGAGATGCTCGAGCCCCGGGATCAGTCCGCCGCTTTCGACGTCTATCGGATGCAGGCCGCGGGAGAGGTTGCGGGTCTGATCGATGGCCTGGTTGATCAGGCCCGTGATGGTTACGGCGTCTGCGGCGGCGGCGGGCGCATGGCCGTTGAGCTTCTGCTCGAGGGCCTTGCACATGATGGCGGCGCCGGTCAACTGCTGGCCAAGGCTGTCGTGCAGCTCGCGGCCGATGTGGCGCTGCTCGCGCTCGCTGATTTTCAGAATTTCGCCTTCGAGCCGCTGACGGTCCTGTATCTCGCACCGCAGCCTTTCGTTGGCCTTGACGAGGGCCCGGGTGCGTTCATCGACGATTTTTTCGAGGTTTCGCTTGTGCTCCTGCAGGGCCTCCTCCGCGACGTCGCGTTCATGCACGCGCCGGCCCAGTAGCCAGCCACCGGTCGTAATACCCGAAACGCCCAACAGCCACAGCAGGCCGTGGCCGACCGCCAACGCGACGATATGACGCCCGGCTATCTCCTGCATGGGCGCCATCGGCACCGAGACGCTGATGCCGCCACGCACATCGCCGACCTTGTAACCGTGGGAGGCGTGGCACGTCAGGCATGACTGCTCGGTCACGAGCTTGTGCATGTATCGCATGTAGGGGTCGCCATCGATTTCCTCGATCGAGCAGATATCGTCGCCGCCGGCCTCCAGCGCGGCAAGCGCCTGGGCCTCCCATACGTCGGGGGCGTTCTCCTTCCGCAGCGGTTTGAGGCTGGTGATCTTGCCCTTTAGACCATAGCGTTTGCCGCCCAGCGCGTGCACCTGCCTGGTCATGTAAGCCGGGTTCACAAGCGTCAGCCGCCGGCCGGACGGAGTTGTGATGTCGCGCTCGGGAATGTCGGCAAGGTACTCGTTGGGCGGAGTCTCCTCTGTCATGGGCACGTAAACGCCGCCGTGCAGGGCGGCCCAGTGACGATAGACGATGTCCTTTTGAAAGGCCGACTCCGCCTGGAGACGCGCGGCGTCCTCCAGTTCGCGCTGCTGACGCTTCAGGTTCCACACAAGCACCCCGGCCACAAGCAGCGTCCAGAAGGCAACCAGCATCAGGACGTATGTCTTGAGACCTGTTAATCGTGTGTAAGCAGCTCTTGCACTCATGCTGACGAAGCCGGAACCAAACCCAACACCCTCCTGGCAAGCAAGGGGGCCTTGCCCCCGGACATGTTGAACATATCATAGCACCGGAAAGGGCCGACGCAAAAAGCTTTCCGCCGCGGAACTGCCGAGGCCGGCTCTATTTTGTGACAAAGCGCAAAAATCAGGGAAGCCCCTGAAGTCGGCATAGGTGATATCCCGCCTGCGGCAAATCAGTCGCCCGCCCGGTGTCTGTATACGGCCGGCTCACTGAAACGTCCAACGGACGGCCGCGCAGACGTTGGAGTTGTTCTGGAACGCCCGAAGGAGATGTTCGGATGGTCGCCGAAAAAGATGTTGCCCCCCACTTCCACGCCATATCGTGGGGTGATTTATAGTTGATGTTCGGCCTGCGGTCTGCTTGAGGAACTGGCCGTCGGCTGAAAAAGAGACCGAGAAGAGCCCCGCCATCAAGGAAGTTGGACAAAGATGGGGCTCATCTCGGTCAGTATTCTAAAATGTCGCTTTGAGGCATCACCGGTCGCAGATTCTTTCCAGCTCCAGGCGGGCCTGATCATCGTTGAGCATGCCCGCACGGCACAGGGCAAAATCGTATCGCACCGGGTCGTCCGGATAGATGCAGCCAAAGGCCTCTGTTACCTCTATGGCCGTTCTGAGAGAAATGTTCTGCGGTTTGCAGAGGTTCAGCGCAAAGGAAATCCGCGACATGTGAACATCCAGCGGCACAAGCAGCTTGGCCGCCGGCACTGATTTCCACAAGCCCGGATCGACGGCATCGCTGCGCACCATCCACCGCAGGAAGAGGTTCAGCCGCTTGCAGGCGCTCTTGCCGGTGGGACTGCTCAGAAGGTATTTCAGGCCGGGCGGGATCACACCGCGATTGCGGCGGGCGTGCTCGGCAAGCAGACTGTCGCAGAAGCCCGCCAGCGCCGGTGCAATCGTTGCGTGTCGGGCACTGAAGCCGCGGGTGAAGTACGCCTCGAGGCTTCCGCAATCGGCCAGCACTTTCTGAAGAAGCACGAGCAGATCCGCGACGTCGTCGCCGGAGTTGAACCGATGCCTGAAATCGGCCAATGCCCGCCTTTTCGATCCGTTAAAAGCACGTACGAATGCGGCCGGGTGCGGCCCCATGCGGCCTAAGAGCCGCTCGACGCTTTTCTCGATCTGCTGAACCCGCCCGTAGGCCAGCACCGCCGCCAGAAAACCCGCGATCTCCCGGTCGGCACGGTCCGAGTAGCGATAGACAAACTGCAACGGGTCCGGCGGGATCAACTCGCGGCGGTTGTATCGCGCGTAGATCTTGTCGAGGCAGTGTTTCAGCCGCCGGCGCGCGGCGGGCGAGCAATCACACGGGTTCAAAGTCGTCTTTGCCCGCGCCGCACTCGGGGCACACCCAGTCGGCCGGCAGGTCGTCAAACGACGTGCCCGGCTGGATTCCGCTGGAAGGATCGCCAATCGCGGGGTCATAAATGTAACCGCACATCAGACATCTGTACTTCATTTCGTGCTCCTTGACGCACCCGGGCAACGCCGGCAAAACTCTTCTCTTTCAGTTAAGTGTTTATAGCAGAATAGTTCACACCGGACCAGCGAAATCTTCAAAAATCACGCGGACCAGCAAGGCGGGCTCTATCCGGAAGGCCGAGCCGTGCCCTTCGAAGAATCCATGTTCGGCGATCATGTGGATGTTGAGGTCGCTCCAGCGGATGGACTCCTCGGTATCCAGACGCCGGGCGGTCGTGACGCGTTTGGGCAGGCGTACGGGGTGGGGCCAGGGGCAAATGATCTGTCCCTTGTAATCCTGCGACACCACCTCGAGCCAGTCGTCAATCCGCACGGGATTGCCCATGTGCGGGACGGCTATCGCGGTCAGTTCCTGCATGCGTTCGGCAACCTGCTCGGGCGTGCAGCCCATGTGTACAAGCGCGGAAATATCCGTCTCTATGATTTCCTCCAGCGACCGCGCGTCATCGCCGAGAAAACCTTCGGCGACGATCTTCGATGACCTCAGCAGATAGTCCAATCTCTTTTCCTGCGGCAAACGTTCCATGATTCCCCCCTATTCGAATTTGTCGTAAAAGATGCGCTCGTTGGGTATGCCGAGCTGATTCATGACCTTGATCGCCGCGTCGATCATGCCCGGGCTGCCGCAGAGGTAGCCCTCATGGCCGCTCAAATCGGCATCGGCGCGTTCGAGGGCCTGGGTGACGAGGCCGCGTTCGCCGTCCCATTGTTCGCCCTCGTCGGGCGCGGCCACGACCGGCACGAACCTGAAGTTGGGCAGTTCCTTCTCGAAAGCACGCATGCGATCGAGGTAGAACATGTCCTTGACCTTGTTGCCGCCGAAGAAATAGGTCGTCGGGCGGGTGATGCGTTCATTGCGCATCTGGTAGAGCAGTGAAACGAACGGCGCCATGCCCGATGCGCCGGCCACCCAGATCATCGGCGCATCGGTCTGCGAGAGCCGAAACTCGCCATACGGGCCGTTGAATCGCACGGTGTCGCCTTCCTTGAGAAAATCGAAGCACCACGTCGTGCAGATGCCGTTGGGCACGCGCCGGATGATCAGATCGATAATCGTCTTGTCGGCGGGGTCCGACGCGACCGAATACGCACGGTAGACCTCTTCCCGGTTGCCCTTGTACTGCGGGCAGAGCAGTTGAATATACTGGCCCGGCACAAAGTCGATGGTGGGCGGATCCCGCAACTCGAAATGGAAGTGTTTCATGTCGTAGGTCAAATCGGTGATCCGCGAGCAAACGGCCTCGTACTCCTTGACCGCCAGCAATTCTTCGGGAATCTCGATTTTCAAATCGTTGCGTATCTTGATCTGGCAGGAAAGCCGCACATTGTCTTCGATTTCTTTAGGGGTCAAGAACGGTGTCTCCGTTGGCAGTACGGGGCCGGCCCCTTCCGTCGCCCTGACCTTGCAGTAGCCGCAGGTGCCCCGCCCGCCGCAGGCGCTTGGGATGAAGAGTTTTTCTTCTGTCAGGGCCGCCAGAACATTCTTGCCGCCCTGGACTTTGAGCTTCTTCTGCTCGTTGATCGTTATGGTACATTCGCCATAGTTGGCGACGAAGCGGTCGGCGACGACCAGCACCAGGGCCAGACCCGCCGAGACGGAACTGACGATCAGAACGGACAGCAGCACTGTAAGCATGGTTCAGCCCAACACCCCAGTGAATCCGATAAACGCCAACGCCATCAAGCCGGCGATAATCAGCGTGATGCCCGGTCCGTCCAGACCTCGCGGAATCCTCGCGTGCGCCAGCCGCTGACGAATGCCCGCCATGGACATAATGGCAAGCAGCCAGCCAAGACCGCTGCCGAGCCCGTATCCCACCGTCACGATAAAGGTGTAGTCGCGAATGATCATGAACAGCGATGCGCCTAAGATCGCGCAATTGACCGTAATCAGCGGCAGAAAAATCCCCAGCGCATAATACAGCTTCGGGGAATAGCGGTCGATCACCATTTCCACGAACTGCACGAAGGCCGCGATGATAATGATGAACATGATAAACCGGAAGAACTCCAGGTTCAGCGGCACAAGGATATACCTGTATGCCACCCAGTTGAGAATCGCCGTGCACGTCATGACGAATACAACCGCGACGCCCAGGCCGAAGGCGGTCTTGACCTCGCGCGAAACCGACGTGAACGGGCACATGCCCAGAAAGTACATAAGAAGGATGTTGTTTGTGAAAATGGCAGCGAAACACGTCACCGCGGCCGTCCACAGTTGTGCGTTGATGCTCATTGGGCCGTCTCCTGGCGCGGCTTGATCGACCGGCAAATCCAGACGAAAACAGCCAGCATAAAAAACGCCCCGGGCGGCATGACCATGATGATCCACCGGTCCCAGCCCGTGCTGAAATACGGCATGGGAATACCGAGGATGCTTCCCATGCCCAGAAGCTCGCGCGGCAGTGCGATGGCCAGCAGCAGAACGCTGTAGCCCAGGCCGTTGAAGAAGCCGTCGATCATCGCGGGGATCGGCTCGCTCGTTCCGGCGAACGCTTCGCACCGCCCCATGATGATGCAGTTGGTGATGATAAGGCCGACGTACGGGCCAAGGGCCGTGGACATCTCGGGCCAGTAACCCTTCAGCGATGTATCGACAATGATCACGTAGAAGGCAATGATGAGCGTCTGCACCATCATGCGGATATTGCGCGGCGTGAACCGGCGCAGAAGCGAGACCGTCAGGCAGCTTGCCGCCAGCACCAGGGTCAGTGCAGCGCACATGACCAGCGTGTTGAGGACCAGATTCGTCACCGCCAGTGTGCTGCAGATGCCGAGGACCTGCCGGAAAACGGGATTGTTGTGCCACAGCCCGTCGATGATGATCTGCCTGCCGGCCGGTGCGCCGTTGGGACTCATTTGCCCGCCTCCTCGGCCGGACCTTCCAGCCATTGCCTGAGGTCTTCGTTGATGAGCACCTCCAGGCGCATGCACGTCTGCGTCGCGCCGGAGATCGCGTGAACCGCATTCTTGTCCAGTTGTGCGCCGTATGGCCTGATACTGATGGGCTGCGGACCGGGCGCCAATTCAAGCCCCTCGAACTGCCGCCGAAAAGCCGGCTTGGTGATTTCAGCGCCGAGGCCCGGCGTTTCATTCTGCTCGTAGAATGCGATGCCGGTCACCGTCCGCCGGTCGGGCTTAAGGCCGATGATGCCTGCAATCGGCGCCCAGAAGCCCTTTCCCGCAATGCCCACCGCATAGCCGACTACCGTGCCGTCCTTGACCCATTTGAAGCTGTTATCGCCGGGCATCGGCTCAAATTCTTCGACGAACATCCGGTGGATTTCGGCATTCGTCTTGCCTTGAGCCTGCCCCAAAGCCGTCAGCACGGCCCGCTCGAGGGCGAGCTGTTCGTTGGCATGTACGCGTTCGGCCGTGACCCTGGCCAACCCGATGATCATGGAACTGAAAAAGGCCGTCACACCGAACATGTACACCACGGCGTACCAGCGTTTCTGTGTCATGAGCCTGCCTCCGCGGCGCCCGATTTGCGTGCCTTCCATGCGTTGACGCCGTAGTCGATGATCGGGCCGAACATGTTGCCTAACAGAATGGAGAACATCAGCCCGCCGTTGAAAATGGAAAAGTTCCTGATCACGACCGTACAAAGTGCAATGATGATCCCGTATATCACCCTGGCCTCATTCGTCCGCGGTGCACTGATGGGATCAGTCGCCATGAAGAACGCCCCGAAGAGGAATCCACCGCCCAGCAGCGCCGGCAGCGCGCCGGGCACCGGCTCAACGCCCAGCCAGTGAAGCCCCTGGTTCAAAACGGCATAGGTAATAATGACGGACAGGATAATCGGCCGCCACGCGGTCCCCGTAACGAAAAGGTACAGCCCGCCAATGAGGATCAGCAGCGCACTGGTCACGCCCATCGTGCCCGGCAGCCCCCCGAAAAACAGCGCCTCCAGGGGAGGGGGCTCGGCGCCGGCCTTCATCATGGCCATCGGCGTTGCGCTGGTGATTGCGTCCGGCCCCGTCGCCGTGGTCCACTTCGTCAGCGCCCCCAGCCCTTCCAGCGGGGCCGATGCCGACCACGTCGCAGTCAGCGCCACCGGAAAACAGATGTACACAAAACACCGCCCCGCCAGCGCGGGATTGAAGAAGTTCCGCCCGAATCCGCCGAAAACCTCCTTGGTGAACATGACGGCAAACACCATGCCCACCGCCAACACGTGCCAGGCCGTATGCGGCGGCATGATGAGCGCAAACAGCACCCCCGTGACCAGCACCGCCTCGCTGACGGGCTCCTTGCGGCGGCGGCAGAACCAGTATTCCACCGCCAGCCCCACGGCGCAACAGAACACCACCGTTGCCAGGGCACGCCAGCCGAAGAAATACACCGAACCAGCCACACACGGCACGGTCGCAAAAAGGACCTGCCGCATTGGAGGTTGTTTCCTCAGCAGCCGAGTTTTCTTGCCCTTGTCCGCCATCCTTGCTCGATTATGAGATTGGCCGCGCAGCGGTCGCCGCATGCGGAGAAAAAACTAAGCGAGGATGCCTGCGTCCTTGTGCTTTTGCAGAATGGTGTCCGCAAGCCCGTCAAGCGCCGCATAATCCTCGTCCGTCGGCAGGCCCTTGATCACCACGGGCGACAGCATCTCCGCCTTCAGATTGCCCAGGAGGCTGGAGAGTTGATCGACCAGCTTGCCGGCCCAGCCGTAGGAACCGACGATTGCCGCAAACCGCGTCTTCGGACGCAGCGCATTGGCCAGAATAGCCGCGTACGCCGCATGCGGATGCGCACCGATCAACATCGTCGGCGAGGCAAGCACCAGCGTTGCCGCATCCACGAGCGCCATCGCCAACTGGCCGATATCCACTCCCGTCAGGTTGTACCGCCTTACAACAATGCCCCGCTCCGCAAGTGCGTCGGTCAAATGCTCCACCATCCGCCGCGTACTGTCGTGCATCGACACGTAGGCAAGCACCGCCTCATTCCTGACGTCGTCGCTGGCCCAGTCCTTATAGGCATCGATGATAAACTGCGGGCGGTCGTAAACCGGCCCGTGACTGGGGGCGATCATGTCGATATCAAGGTCCTTGATCTTCTCGAGGTTGTTGACGATCGGCTTGCGAAACGGCATCATGATTTCGGCGTAATACCGTTTGGCGGCCTCATACACGCGGGTCTCATCCCGGACGAACAGTTCGCTCGTGGCCAGGTGCGAGCCGAAGAAATCGCACGTAAACAGGATCCTGTCCTCCACCAGCCACGTACTCATCGTCTCGGGCCAGTGCACCCACGGGGTGTAAATAAACTTCAGCGTCTTGTCGCCCAACGACAGCGTTTCGCCGTCATCTATGGTGATGAAGCGGTCCTCCTCGATGTGCAGGTGAGACATAAGGATCTCCTTGCACTTCGGATTGGTCACCACCCTGGCGTCCGGATAGAGCACCAGCACGTCGCCGATGACGCCGGAGTGGTCCTGCTCGCCATGGTGCGCCACGAGGTAGTCCAGTTTGTCCACGCCCAGGCGCACAAGATTGTCGATGAGCACCTCGCGCTTCGTGGGGTCCACCGCGTCCAAAAGCGCCGTCTTCTCGCTGCCCTTGATCAGGTAGGCATTGTACGTCGTGCCGTCCGGCAGCGGAATCAGCTCGTCGAACAGCCGGCGATCCCAGTCAATGGCCCCGGCATAATACACATTCGGCCTCAGTTGCTGCATGCTGACACCTCCAGATTTTGTCGGCCGCTCCAAGATTGCTGTCGGCAAATTCCCGATCAGTAATTAACGCATTCCAGTTCGAAGTGTGCCTGCGGATGGGCACAGGCCGGGCACTGCCCCGGGGCCTCCGGGCCGTCGTGCACGTAGCCGCAGTTGCGGCACACCCAGCGCGTGGATTTGTCTCGCTTGAACACCTTGCCGGCCGCAACATTCCTTTCCAGGGCCAGATACCGGTCACGATGCCGCGCCTCCGCAACGGCAATGCTGCGGAAGACCTTTGCAATGTCCGCAAAGCCTTCCTGCTCGGCGACTTTTGCGAAGTCCGGATACATCGTCGTAGTCTCGTAGTCTTCACCAGCCGCGGCCGCCTGGAGATTTTCGCGCGTTGAACCGATGACGCCCGCCGGAAACGACGCACTGATCTCCACCTCGCCACCTTCGAGGAACTTGAACAGCCGCTTGGCGTGCTCCTTCTCCTGGTTGGCCGTCTCTTCGAAGATCGCGCTGATCTGCATGTATCCCTCGTTACAGGCCTTCGAGGCAAAGTACGTGTACCGATTCCGCGCCTGCGACTCGCCGCAAAAAGCCGTCAAAAGATTCTTTTCCGTCTGCGTTCCTTTGAGCTTCATTGTGTAGACCTTTCCTGATTATGATTCACTTTGGGTAAATATATCCATTCTGCCGTCGGGGCTGGCCCCGATAGCCGCGCGTAAGCACCGGCCGTTCGGCGAACTCTATAGGCAAGTCGGCGAGGTGTCAAGACCTGCTGTTGCCAAAGCCGTGCGACAAACGAGTTCTTTATACACCGCAGGCGCAAAAACGGTTCGCCCTCTCTGCGGCGCCGGCAGAAAAATCCTGGGGCATGGTCAACTGCCAACCGCAGGCAAAGGCCTCATAGTGATATTGCGGACCGCTGCGGTGGTTTTCCAACTGGCGATGCCCAACGGACAGCACGGCTCCATGGCTCCCCGGATCGTAATGATGCGCCCGGCGATATCCGCATCAATTACCTGGTCACCGTCGATCCATGCCGTTATCCGCTCGGCCGCGACCCGCAGGGAGATCGCGTACCACCGGCCCTTCTCGAAGTCCAGCAGGATCGTCGTACTGTTCTCCCAGGCATCCATCAGATCGACATTCGAAAGGCCCACCACCTTGCCGTGCCAGCCGCCGACAATCAGCGAGCAGTAATCCTCCCCCACCGGAAACGTCAACCCGCAGAAAAAGTCCTCGCCCTCCACCCGCATCGCCTCTAACGAAATCTCGTAGTCCGTGCGCAGCACCGGCCCTGTCCACGTGATGCCCGTCAGTTCATCGCCCTGCTCCAGCACGATCCGCCCGTCCTTGACGTACACGTCGCCCGTGAACAGGTAATCCGCCTGCTTCCACCGGCCCAACGTCCTGCCATCAAAGAGACTGCCGCTGGCCGCTGAATTATCGAAGTCTTCCGCCGCCGGCCCGTGACAGCCGGCAAGCACAAGCCAGCAGATCACCGCCGGCATTGCATGTCGCATGTGCAGATCCTTTTGCTATTCGCCCCCGCTCTGGATAAAGCTGCGGACCTCCTTTTCTCCGCTGATGGCGGCGATCTCCAGTTCGTATGTGCGGCTCTTGCCGGGCGCCAGCATGATCAGCGTCTTCTGCTGGCGCGCTGCGTTCTGCCCTATCGGCGGATTCGTCCCCGGCTCCAGCCCCGTCACGTAATCGCCGAAACCCCAGTGCTGCCAGTTCGTCAGGGCCGGCAACTGCCGCTTCTTCCACGTGATCTTCACCGCCAGGCCGATCTTCTCGTTGGCTATACCCGCCGTGCAGAGGCCCTTGCTGTCCGGCTTGACGTCGATGACGCCGCAGCCCTCGCCAAAGCCGCGGTGCGACTCAAGCGGTCCCGGGCACTTGCGGTAATTGCGCCCCGAATTGAACACCGCATCGTCGATATCCCGCCCGAACGACCGGCACGCGCCCTTGTACACAATATCCGCCCCCTCATCCACCAGCGGCCACCCGAAGTTGCAGTGGTACAGCAGCATGTGCGGACAGGGCAAATTCCCGCGATTGGTCACCACGTCGCGAATCCGGATCACCGGCGAGCCTAAGGTGCACGCAATCGTGCGCCGCATCTCCAGGTTCGGGCCGAACACCATCGAATGCTTCACCACCCCCATAATGCTCATTTCCAGCCTGCCTTCCACCGGGTCCGGCTGAATGATCGACTCCACCGCCCCCCGCAAGTTGCTCACCCGGTCGTGCAGCCCGCGATTCATCGGCGCATCCTCATTAGGCCCGCCCACATGCGTCAGCCCGCAGGTGGTCACCAGCCCGCCGGCAAACGAGTACAGCCATTCGATCCCAGAATTGGCATGCGGCTGCGGCCCCGTAATCCCGCCGTGGCTCAGCCACGCCAGACTGTGCTCATTGTAGAACGCGTCCACGATATCCAGCCCGCGGTCGATCACCACCTTGAAGCGCAGCCCCGACCCCGTGTTCACCCACGCGACCCGGTTCCCCCGCCCCGGACCGTCGTCCGTCACCGATGTCTCAATCCCCCCCACCGCACTGTGATGCACTATCTTTCCCTCCCACGGATACGCCTTCTGCCTCGCCATGAACGCTTCCTTTCCTCTAAGTCCCGTGGACAAATGACGCCTGCTCACTTCAGAATCAGTAATTCCTCATCCTTATCAAAGTACCTTTGCATGTAATTTGCGACGGTCTCTCTTTTTAAGCCGTCTACATGGTTGCTTCGCGTCGCCGTCGTTGAAAACAAGCCGAGCAACTTCTTGGGAACCTTCTTCTCAACACGCATCGCGTAGGTATCTTGAATAGGATCATCGCGAAAGATGTGGATCGCAAAATCAGTATCGAATCCAATACCCAGCCCCCACTGGCACCACTCCTCCTTGTCCTCAATCAGTCTGGCTGTAAGGGCATCCATGGGCCCCGCATCGACGTTCTTCCAGAAGGCGATCGCCTCCGCCGCGTCTGCAAACTCCATGTCCACGCTTGAGAAATCCGCTTCCTGCATCCATCCTTTGATCATATTTCACCTCCCTTATCTCAGCCGTACCGCGTCAGCGGCTTGCCGGTAAAATACTGCAACAACTCCACGAAGTACAGCGAATCTTCCTCCTGAGACCCCTCCAGGTCGATAAGCGGGCCCACCCTGCAGCTCGCCAGGCAAGGCTCCCCACTCCCCTCGCCCACAAACGACCAGAGTTTGACCCATTTGTCGCTGTCGTGCAAGACCAGCGAAACGGTGAAATTATCCAGCAGACTGTACATGTGCCGCGACCAGATCGACCGGCTAACCGTCTCACGATAGGCATAGTCGATCCGCGCGATGTGTGAAAATGGAATTTCGCGTTCAAACGCAAGAAACCACAAGACCCTCCGCCGAATCCGCACGACCTTCGCCTGCGGATCAACGATCGCGCGCTTGAAGTACAGCCCTAACGTCGTCGCGCAAAAGAGCAGACTGGACCGCGACCGAAGCTGCCCGTCCTTCATCTTGAACGCCGGCCCCATCGCCAGCCCCGGCAATCGTAACACAAACAAGCTCATCCGCCCACCTGTAGCTCCAAACGCTGGATCGGCGCCCCGACCACCGGTCCTTGTCGAGGTACCGTCAGACTACAGCGTGTATGCTACATCGGCGGCCGCGGATTGGCAAGGCAGAAGTCGACCAGTTCTTCGATGATTGCCGTGCCCGCACACATCACCGTATCCGCCGCCCCCCAGTAGAGCTTCAGCGTCCCGTCATCCTCCGGCACCGCCGCACACGTGAACACCACGTTGTGCACGTACCCCACCAGCTCCCACGGGTCCTCCGGCGCCAAAATCCACCGGTCCCCCACCGCAATAATCTCTGCCGGGTCGTCCAACTTGTGCAGGCACACCCCCAGCCGGTAGACGCTGCCGTCCATGGTCGGGAAAACGCCATGATAGATATTCAGCCACCCGCGCGGCGTCTTGATCGGCGGCGCCCCCGGCCCGATCTTCATCTCGTCCCAGTGATACGGCACCGGCTTCATGATCACCCGCGAATCACCCCAATACCGCAGATCCTTGGAATAACTGATCCAGATCGACCATGGACTGATATCCGAGTGCGGCCGGTCCAGCTTCACGTACCGGCCCCCGATCCGCTCCGGAAAGATCACGGTGTTGCGGTAATCCGCCTGCGTAATGAACGCCACCCGCTCCACCGTTTCGAAATCCGTAGTCCGCGCCAGCCCGATCCGCACCCCGTGCCGCGAATACGCACTGTAGGTGATGTAGTACGCCCCATCCAAAGGGTTGATTCGCGGGTCCTCCACCCCGAACGCCTCGTACTCCGCAAACACCCCCTCCTTCGCCGGCGTCATGAACGGCTCCGGGCGCACCGCCCACTTGAACCCGTCCTCGCTGTCGGCAATCCCGATGATCGACCGCCCCGTGTCCAAGTGCGACCGAAACAGCATCACGTACTTGCCCCCGTGCCGGACCACCCCCGCATTGTGCACCGTCTCAACCTTGTATGGGACATCCGCCCGTGTCAGAATCGGGTTGCCCTCGTACCGCTTCACAATCGGCTTGTCGTTCATAGATCCTCCCGCGCTAATGACCTTAACCGCCGACAGCCCACAATGCCGACACGATTTATCCAACTGTATCCCGCAAAAATTGCAAGCAAAATATCGTCCAGGCCCTTGCCAACCTTGCCCCCGATCCATAAACTGCTGCAAGCGGCCATGTTCTGCGCCCGTCTGATGCGGACGAGAACACGGCCGTTTTTCAATGTCACCCGCGGCCCGCAAGGCCGGGCCCGAGATTGAACAGCAGCAGTTAAGGAAGTGTCCATGGGAATCATCGTGCAGAAGTTCGGCGGTACATCCGTCGCTAATGCCGACAAGATACGCCGTGCCGCGACGCGCGCCGTCGAAGCCTTCAAGAAAGGCAACCAGGTCGTAGCGGTCGCCTCGGCCCGCGGCCAGCAGACGGACGAACTTATCGCCGACGCAATGGAATTGAACCCTAATCCCCCGCGCCGCGAGATGGACATGCTCCTCAGCACCGGCGAGCAGCAGACCGTCAGCCTCTTTGCCATGGCGCTCGATGCCATGGGCCAGAAGGCCATCAGTTTCAACGGCTCGCAGATCAGGATGCTCACTGACGGCGTACACACCCGTGCCCGCATCATCTCCATAGACGCCGACGTCATTCGCCGCAAGCTCGACACCGGCCATATCGTCATCGTTGCCGGCTTTCAGGGCGTTGACGCCGAGCAGGACATCACCACGCTGGGCCGGGGCGGTTCCGACACAAGCGCCGTCGCGCTGGCCGCGGCGCTTAAGGCCGACGTCTGCGAAATCTACACGGACGTCGACGGAATATACACCAGCGACCCGCGCAAGTTCCCCGGGGCCGTCAAGATGGCCCGTATCAGCTACGACGAAATGCTCGAACTGGCCAGCCTCGGCGCCGGCGTCATGCACAGCCGCTCCATCGAGTTTGGCAAGAAATACGGCGTGCCAATACACGTCCGCAGCAGCTTGAACAATGAACCTGGAACCTTAATCACTCATGAGGTGCCCCAAATGGAAGGTATTCTTGTCTCCGGAGCAACCATACAGAAGGACCTGGCCAAGCTGTCCCTGATCGGCGTTGACAACAAGCCCGGCAACGCCGCCAAGATCTTCTCGCACCTGGCAAAGGCCAAAGTCATTGTCAACGATATTATCCAGACCGAGATCAGCGCCGAAAAGGCCAACATCTCCTTCACCGTCGGCTCCGGCGATCTGGCCGATGCCAGGAAGGCCATTGACGAAATCAGCGAAGAGGTCCACTGCCAGGGCGTCTTCATCCGGGACGACATCGCCGAAGTATCCGTCGTCGGCGTAGGCATGCGGTCGCACTATGGCGTTGCCGAAAAGATGTTCAAGGCCCTTGCCGACGCCCAGGTCAACATCGACTCGATCACCACCAGCGAAATCCGCATCAGTTGCATCGTCAGCCTGGCAGACGGCGAAAAGGCCCTTGTCGCCGTCTGCGAGGCCTTCGAACTCGATAAACCCGCAAGCGAGAGAAAGCAGCCGAAGTAAACACCACGACGCCTGCGGCCCGTCAACAATATTGAATATTGCAGTGGCGGTTGCACATGGCCGCAAAACAGCGAAAACGCTTCGCCATGAGCAGACGCCGCCGAAACGGTCTGCTCACACTCGCCATACTGGCGGTGTCGTCTCTCTTCTGGATCGACCACCGGTACGGTGCGGGCGTCCGCACCGAGATCGTCCGGCACGCCCACTGGGGACTCGACGGCTTCAAGTATCACGAAAAGCCCTTTTCGGTCGTCAGTGTTGTCGACGGCGATACCCTGGACATCGATGTCCCTGACACCAACGGCGACTACACCCGCGTCCGCCTCCTTGGCATCGACACCCCCGAAACGAAAGATCCGCGCGTCGGCGTCATGTACTACGGCCCCGAAGCCAGCGCCTTCGCCGCCGCCCTCGCCGAGGGCAAGACCGTAACCGTCCTGCTCGACACCGTCGGCGACGTCCGCGACATCTACGGCCGGCTTCTGGCCTATATCCGCCTGCCCGACGGCCGCATCCTCAACGAGGAACTCATCGCGGCGGGCTTCGGCTATGCCGACCTCCGCTTTGCGCACTCGCATTTCGACCGCTACGTCCGCCTCCAAGAACAGGCCATTCAAACACAGTCCGGCCTGTGGAAAGACGTCGCCCGCGACCAACTCCCCAGGTGGCTCCAGCGCGAACACCCCGACTTGCCCATCAAGCCTTGACTGGCCTCGCCATTACGTTCTTGCGTGTCGACCTGTAAACGTGGCCGCCTGCGGATTGACAAACATGCCGACAAATTTGCCGCCGACGAACCCGCGTCCACTGCTGGTAGAGCCGTTGTACTAAGTACGCGACGCCGTTTACTGCGAAATTGCGCCAAACGGCAGCTTTACAGCACCTCGCACCTCGCCTATAATTAGGCGCTAACCTGAAGCTTGAATGGGTCTTTTGAGGAGATCGACTTGTGCGGCGAATCATGTGCTTAGTAACGCTCATTGCCTTGGCAATCGGCACGGGCGGCTGTTTCATCGCCACCGGAAACAGTGCTCACTGCAAGAGCCCTGACGTCCCCTGCGGAACAATCGCCGACGACGGCAGCGCAATTGCCGAAATCGACGCCGCGGCGAAACTGTTCTCCGACGCCGACAAGACCGACGTCTTCAAGGATATTGCCCGGCGCCGTGACCTCGGCGGCAAATCGCAGGCCCACCTCGTCAAGACCGCCATGCGAAGCATCTTCTCCGACTCCTCCAAAGAGGAAGTCCTCCTTGCTGTCATTGAGAATCCCTGCTTTAACAACGCCGGCAAGAAGGCTGTACTGGCCAATCTTAATCATATCTTCTCTGACAGCCGCAAGAAACGCATCCTGAAGGCGATCAACAACCGCCAGATGCAGTCGCCGCCCGTCGAGGTCGAGGTCACCGTCGAAGCCGCCGCACAGACAAGCGTCAATTGACCCCGGCCACGGCCTCTACACGTCGCCGCGCATCCCAGGCTCAACCACTTCGTCTGCGCCTGCGGATAAAGCATCGTGGTAGAACTCCAGGTCGGTAAGCGTTTCCGGTGTACGTCTGCAGAAAAACATAGCGGTCGCTGGGCCACCCTTCGCATACAACAATCGAAGTCAAATCGGGACAACAAAACCCTTTCTTCATCCAGAACAGGCCCGTAGTGAGGCACTTGCGTACTCACGGAATGCCTCACGCAGGTCCGCAACCTCCGCCCCCGCGGAAACAAATCGGGCACAGCCCAGGCTGGTCCGCAAGGCACATTTCTCCCCACCACCCCAGTTACCAAGACAACGACTCCGCACCCGCTCATCTTGCTCGTTCGACAGGGAATTTACCGTCGCAGTGTGCGAGAAATAATTCTGGCGCGATCTTATCCGTGTGTTTACAATGACTTATGGCAATGATGCCTACAGGAGTTTGGTCATGAACGACATACGGGTAAATGCAGCGGAGTTGAGGCAGGCTTTGGCCAAGGATATAGACGATTTGCTCGACGAGGTGGTCGCGGCGATGAATGCCGCCGAGGGGGGGCGGATCATTGCCGACAGCGAAGAGCCGGTGCGCAACGCCAGTGCTGCTTTTCGGCAGCGGCTTTACGAGAAGGCAT